>Ga0180432_10000208_pt1 | contig 93908 bp, 83 predicted proteins | sample SS_ome_10_FD_132414 | JGI IMG/M metagenome (GOLD analysis project Ga0180432, IMG submission 132414) | Hypersaline lake sediment archaeal communities from the Salton Sea, California, USA - SS_1_MS_2 metaG | ecosystem: Environmental > Aquatic > Non-marine Saline and Alkaline > Hypersaline >... | reverse complement strand
CGAACTGTTCCTGCTGGGACAACCGACCTGAAGTTTTTTTGTCGCCGTCGGAAAACTCCCGGGAATATGCCGAGGTTAGGGAGTAGTATCTATTGCACCAGATTCAATTTCGGCGTCTCAGCGCTGCAAACTGGGCCTTTTTAGGCTTCATCGCCTGTATCCCACTCCTGGCGGGATACTTGCTTGCCAACGGAAAATCCTTTTTGATCCTGGCGTTGTTCTTCATCGCCGCCGTGGTCTTTTTATATCTGAAGAATATCGAGGCTTTCATTCTGATGTCGTTGGCGATAAACCATGAAATGTTCAACCTTCTTCCGGATGACCTTCTCGGCGGTGCCCGGTACCAGGGTTTGTTGTATGTCGTCTTGCTGATCACGGGAGGGATTTATTTTTTATTGGAAAACCGGGAGCCTCCACGCTATTTCATTTACAATATTTTTGCTCTCCTGGTACTCACCGTTATTTCGGTGACGCATGCGGCTTTCATGGGACAGCCGTTGATCATGGGGATCAAGGCATCGAAAAGCTATTTTTTGATTCTTTTCTTTTTTGTGTTTGTATCGCGACATATCGATGTCGCTCGCCTCTTCCGGTATATCGTACTGGCCGGCATTATCCTTACTTTGATTAATAATATTCAATATTTTACAGGAATACAGATATTCTTTCATAATCGGGAAATGTTCCGAATCGGTCAGATCCGGTTTTTATCGGGCGGCCTTTTTTTGATATTTTCGTTGATCCTCGCCTTTGCGGAATTTCTGCATTCGAAAAAAAAATGGTGTCTTGCGGCTACCGTGCATATAGGTTTTACCATTGTTTTTCAGGGGCAAACCCGGATGACGATATTCGGCATATTTTTAACGTTTCTATTATTGATGTATCTCATGGACTATCTGGATTTCAAACGGATCGTGTTTGTGGGCATTCCTATTTTCGTCGTGTTTATTTGGCTGGTTCCTATCATACAATCAACGTTTTTCGGGGATCTCTACCAACTGACGCGCTATGAGCTCCGGCAGCGGGGGGGGAACTTTGGAGTTCGTTTGGATACCTACGATTACTACCTTAAAGAAATAAAAAAATCACCTATTATAGGACGCGGGATCTGGAATGATCAATGGAAACAGAACAATCCGGAAGATATGAAGTACATGGGATTGCATCTCGGTGATATCGGCATGACCAGTTTGGCCTTTCATATGGGGATCGCCGGAGTCGTATGGCTCATACTGCTTTTGTCTCGTGTATTCAAACTGTGTTTCGAGAAAGGACTGAAAATAAATTCCATGATACATCCGGGGATTGTGGGATATTTCATTTTCGGTATTGTCACTTTCCTGACATTGAATAGCTTTACGCGTTACAGGGCTGTCATATATCTTGCTCTGGCACTCGCTTTGATCAGTCAGATGAGAAAGGACGCTCCTTCGGTCGAACCGAGCGATTAGATGGATATCTCGTTTGTCATCGTCAGTTATAACGTCGCGGAATATCTCGATCGATGTCTGGAATCCATCGAGAAGGAAATGCGTCGGCGGTATGAGATCATTGTGATCGACAACGGTTCTTCAGACGATTCCCTTCAAGTCATAGGAACAAGGCATCCTCAAGCCATCGTCATTCAAAACCGGGAGAACAGGGGATTCGCCGCGGCCAACAACCAGGGATTTCAAAAGGCTTCCGGACAATACATCTTCATGCTCAATCCAGATACCTTGGTGATGGAAGGAAGCATCGACAAGCTGGCTGATTTTATGGATGTACATAAGAAAATCGGCATCTCGGGACCCCGGAACCTCAATCCCGATGGGTCTCTGCAGAGGAACTGCCATCATTTCCCCACGCTTTCCGGGGCCCTTTGGGATTATTTGCAGTTCAGGCGGTATTTTCCTCGAAGCCGGATATTCGGGCGGGAACATATGACATATTGGGATTACGGAGACACCCGTGAAGTGGACTGGATCACCGGCTCTTCTCTGATGATAAGGAAGGATATGCTGAATGAATTAGGTGGATTGGATGAGGGATTCTTCATGTATTCGGAGGAATGTGACCTGTGCTACCGCGCGCGAAAAGCCGGCTGGAAGACCGTGTTTTTTCCTGAGGCGGCGATCATCCATTTCGGAGGCCAAAGCTCGCTTTCCCGGCAAGAGTTTAATCCTCACGACCGCATGATCCTGGAGTACTTGTTTCAAAGCCGGTACTATTTTTTTCGGAAAAATTACGGCAGGTCGAGGGAAGCGGCGCTGAAAATGATCACGATGATATATTATGGAATCTCTTTCGTTAAGAATAAAATATTCTACCGAAAACCGGACCGCCGCGAGCGAATGGAGGCGGCCCGCACGATCATCCGACAGTCGCTGGCTGGAAGGAATCCTTGAGGAAAATCCGTTGAAGATCGTTCTGCTTATCGATTGGTTTCTTTACTACACGGTAGAACTGGCCAATGCCCTCGCGGAAAACCATGAGGTCATGCTGATCACCCGAGACCACAATTTCGAGTTTTCATCCCCCGAGGAACCGGTGCAACTGAAGGATTTTTTAAATGGGTGCCTCAATCGTAATGTTCGACATGAAGTTCTTCGATTCCGACGAAGTGATATGAGGAATCTCTTGGAGGTCCGACGTATCCTTCGTGTGATAAAAGAATTCAAGCCCGATGTCCTCCATATACAGGAAAATTCCGATTGGAGGATTTTCCTGATCTCGTGGTGGTTCGGGTTCCGGCGCACCGTTCTGACAGTTCATGATGTCAACCGCCATCCGGGCGAGGCAAACCGAACGGCGGAATGGATGGAAAGGGAATTTCGCCGCAAGGCCGCTCAAGTGGTTGTTCACGGCGAGACTCTCAAAAAAGAATTATTGAATGAATCCTCTGCTTATGCGGGCAAGACAACGGTTATCCCGCACGGAGCTTTCGGGATTTACCGGCATTGGGATGATAGGGAAGTCGCCGAAGAAGAACAGACCATGTTGCTTTTCGGACGGATGACTCCCTACAAGGGGTTGGACGTCATTCTGGAAGCGGCGCCTCTCATCTCACGGGAGATACCCGATATGAAAATCATCTTGGCCGGAAGAGGTTCGGAACTGACGCGCCTTCGATCGGCGATGGTCGATAATCCTCACTTTGAGATTCACGATAGATTCATCGCCAATGAGGATATCCCTGGATTTTTCCGAAGAGCCGCCATCGTAATACTTCCCTATACCGAAGCCAGTCAAAGCGGGGTGGTCCCGCTTGCTTATGTCTTTGGAAAGCCCGTCGTTGTTACTTCTGTAGGCAGCATTTCCGAAGTGGTTCCGCATGGCGAAACAGGACTCGTCGTGCCTCCCAACAATCCCAAGGAATTGGCGGAAGCCGTCCTCAGACTCTTCAGTGACCATCCGCTGCGTGAATCCATGGGAAAAAACGCGCGTTTCATGGCTGATACGGTGCTGTCCTGGGAAACGATCGCTGCAAAAACCACTCAAGTATATTCCCGTGTGATGAACCGATGAAGCACCGAAGAATCAACATCCTGTTCGTCCTGCCCTCGCTGCGGTATACGGGAGCTGAAACGCAGGCGGTGAATCTCATCAATGGATTGTCACGGCGGAAATTTAATATCCATGCCGTTATTTTTCAGGATCATCTGGATCAATTAGCGAAGCTGGATACGCGGACGATAACGTTTTACATGTGCCCGCGTCGATTTAAATTCGATACTGCGATCATCAAAAAGATCGCGGATATCATCAGGCGTGAAGATATACGGATCATACACTGCACGAACCAGATCGCTTTCCTCTTTGCTTTTCTGGGGAGATTGATATCGGGAAGGAAAAGCGCATTGGTTGCGACTTTGCATACCACGATCCACAGAAGCGTTAAAAACGAAATCTTCGATAGACTCTTATATTCTCCTCTTATGATTTTTGCGAATCGGATCATCACGGTCAGCCGAAATCAGAAACGTCATTGGATTAAAAAATATCCCTGGTTGGCGAAACGAATGGTCACCATTCACAACGGTGTGGACGTGGATGCGTTCCGGGACCGAATGACACATGACCGTCGAGAGGTTTTGCGGGAAAAATTGCATCTGCGGCCGGAGGATTTTGTGGTCGTATTAGCCGCTGAATTCAGGCCGGAAAAAGGACACGATACGGCTTTTATGGCAGTGAACAAGGTCAAGCGGCAGGGAAAAAACATCAAGTTGGTTTTGTTGGGAGACGGAGAGAAAACGGATGAATTGCGGACTTTAGCCCGGCAGCTTCATATGGAGGAGGACATACGCTGGGAAGGTTATCAAAAAGACATTCGGCCTTATCTCGGGATATGTGATGTTGTGCTGATATCTTCATTCGCCGAGTCGTTTTCGATGACCATGCTGGAAGCCATGGCTGCGGGGCGCCCGGTTATCTCCACTCGCGTCGGAGGTGCCGATGAGCTCATCGTGGAATCAAGGAACGGTATGCTGGTCGAGCCGGGAGATCCGAATCCCATGGGGGAAGCGCTCGAATTTATGATCGCAAACGCGGATCTTTGCCTTAAAATGGGTCAAAGCGCCCGTGACTCCGTAGTCCGGGAATACGAAGTTGGGAGAATGGTCGAAAAGACCGCAGTATTGCTGGAAGGAATGATTCCCAATGGGGACAACCATGGGTAAGAAAAAATTGAGGATACTGATGGCCGGGCCTTCTCCGGAAGTCATGGGGGGTATTTCCGCCGTGGTTCAGTATTACCTGCGGTCCGATCTGCCGCGGCGCACGGAATTCAAGTATCTGGTCACTCATGTCGACGGAACGAAGATCAAAAAAATACTTACGGCCCTAATCGCCTACCTGTCTTTTATCAGATTGATTGCGGTGTTTCGTCCTCAGATCGTCCATATACATCTGTCCTCCTATTTCAGCTTCTATCGAAAATTTATTCTTTTTCTGGAAGCCAAGTTGTTCCGAAGGAAGGTCTTGATTCACTGTCATGGTTCCGTGTTCCAGCGTTTTCATGACGCGCACCGCATCCATGCGTTTTTCATCAGAAAGCTCATGAACGGAGCGGACATGGTCCTGGTCTTGTCAAAAAGCTGGCGAGAGGTTATCCGTAGCTATTCAACCAATCCGAATGTGAAACTGCTCTACAATCCCGTGGATCCCTCGATCTTTAAAGCGAAACGAAAAAGCATCGATGGGCGTGCACGGGTGCTTTTCATGGGGAGGATAGGAAAGCGAAAAGGGATTTACGACCTTCTCAAGGTCATTCCCCGCGTCGTTTCCGGATTCAAGGATGTCAAATTCATCCTGGCGGGCGATGGGGACCTGGAGCAAGTCCGAGAGATCGTCCGTGACAGTGAAATGGAAAATCATGTAGAGATTCCCGGTTGGGTCAAGGGTAAGGACAAGATCGCTGTTTTTCAGGAAGCGGAGATGTTTATCCTGCCTTCATATAATGAAGGGATTCCGGTTTCCGTGCTGGAAGCGATGGCTGCGGCGCTGCCGGTTATCAGCACGACGATCGGGGGGATCCCCGATGCCGTCGATGATGGGGTGACGGGATTCCTTATCGAGCCGGGTGATCTGACGGCCATGGAGGAAAAAATCCTCAAGCTGCTGGGAAATCCCGCCCTTAGACGGGAAATGGGTGCCCTGGGACTGAAAAAAATTCAAGAGACGTTCAGCGTGGGGCGGGTGGTTTCACGTCTTTTGTCGCTGTATGAAATCCTCGAAAGATGAGCCGGTGATGTCGACATGAAAGCATTGTTCCTGAATTCTCGAAAAAATATGCTCAGTAGTTTTGGAAATCAATTGAAGAATGCGGGCGGCCGGGTGCATGATCATAAAAAGGAACGGATGGGATCATTCCTTTTCGAATAGCAAAAATCCCATGATGAAATAGAAATGCCTGATATCGGTTGGCTGATCAAGCGCCTGAAAGTCATGAGCCTCAAGGAAATTCTCATCATGCGGCTCTGGCGGACGGGACGCGATGCGCTTTGGAAACCCGGCCGGCGTATTCCACCGGACCTGTCATTGACGATGAATCTCCTGGAAGAAGATTCTCGACTTATATATGAGAGTCATTTTTCCGATGGAATCAATCACACCATCGAAGCGGCGGAGCGGTTGATGGAGAATCGGATTGTGCTTTTCGGCCGCGAAATCCAGTTTGCGGATCCTCCGGATTGGCTGCGGGACCCGATAACGGGGAACATGTGGCCTTTGGGCAGGATCGATTACAGATCCTCGAGGGTGGGAGATCCCAAGGATGTGTGGGAGCTCAACCGGCATCAATTTCTGCCGGTTCTGGGAAAAGCATCCTGGATCACAGGGGAAGAGCGGTACGGCCGGAAGGCAATAGATTGGATGGAATCCTGGATGGATCAGAATCCCCCCTACAGCGGAATCAATTGGGCCAGTGGTATCGAGCTGGCGCTGCGGGCGTTCTCCTGGCTCCAAACACTGAATTGTCTTTATGATTCCTCGCTCTTGAATGAAGAGCGAATGACCCGCTTGACGGGCTGTTTGTATCGACATGGATGCTGGATCGATTCTCACCTCTCTCTCTTTTCTTCCGCCAATAATCACTTGATAAGCGAGCTGTTCGCTCTGTCGACGCTGGGGCATGCCATGAATCGAAAGAAATGGATATCCCGGGGGCTTTCGATCCTCTCCGATCAGATCGACTCTCAAGTGCTGGCTGACGGAGTGGGGGCGGAACAATCCCTTTCCTATTTGAAACATACGCTGGAATACAGCGCTCTCGCCCTGCTGGTTTGCAGGCGGCGGGAAATGGAGATGCCTCGGAAGGTTCTGCAGGCCTTGGAGCGGGGAGGGCGGTTCCTGCGGTCGATGATGCGGGATGACGGATCTCTGCCTTTCATCGGAGACTCGGATTCCGGTCGTGTTATGGATATGGGAAAAGATTTCGAATCCACCGGGACGCTGCTTAATCTGATAGCCGTTCTCACGGGAAACGACGGATTGATGCAGGCGAACGTTCTTAAAGATGAAGCCTTGTTTTGGCTTCTGGGAGCCTCGGGATTTGTGGGCGTTTCACGGAAAGCGGTAACGACCGCACCGGAGAAGGGTTCGAAGTTTCCCAACGGAGGGATTTTCATATTGGAACGCATTTTTGGTGATGATCGCATTCGTGCCGTATTCGACTGCGGCCCATTGGGATTGCCTCCCTTGGCCGGTCACGGCCATGCGGACGCGCTCAGCTTCGTGCTGGACGTCAATGGCGAGGCCGTGCTGATCGATCCCGGTACGTTCACTTATTTTAAAAGCAGATTCTGGCGCGATTATTTCAGAGGCACATCGGCGCACAACACCGTTCGGATAGACGGATTGGACCAATCGGTTTTCGGTGGCCCCTTCCTGGCCCTGCAGCATAATCAGGCCGAATGCCGCGAATGGATATCCGGTTCCAAGGTATCCGGTCGATCATTCGGATACCAACGGCTGGAGTCCGGGGTCGTCCATACCCGAAGCTTGGAGCTTTTGTCCGAAAAACCGGGATTGAAAATCACGGACGTCCTGGAGACGGAAGGCCGGCATCAGGTTGAAGTGTTTTTTCATCTGGCGCCGGGGATTCATCCCTTTCAGGAATCCAATCCTTCATGGAGCGCGGATCTCAAGGGAAAAGAGCTTAGGTTGGAATTGGATCCTAAGCTGACTTGGGAAGATCATTTCGGAGACGAAGAAACCCCATCCGGATGGGCTTCTCCCGTCTACGGGCTTAAAGAGAGGGTACATACACTCATCGGCAGAACCGGAATCGAGGAAACGGAGTGTTTCACGTCCGAAATAAATTTAATATACCGCGATGGAAAAAAATGAGGGTAGGCGCCGTCGTCATTAATGGTCGAGATCTTTATATGAATGATCGTATGATTTCGCAAAAGATAAATTCGTTTTCAATCAAAGGAAAAACATGAAAATCAGTGTATTCGGCTTGGGATATGTGGGAACGGTGACGGCGGCCTGTCTGGCTCGCGAAAGGCATCGGGTTGTGGGGGTTGACCTGAATGACGTCAAGGTCGATTTGATCAACGGAGGAAGGTCTCCGGTTATCGAAAAGGACATCCCCTTGATACTGGAACAAGCCTTGGAACGGCGGTTGCTTTCGGCAACCGTCGACGGTCGAAACGCCGTCCTGAATTCCGAGCTGTCTTTTGTTTGTGTCGGGACTCCCTCCCAACCCAACGGATCCTTGGATCTGAAGGCCATGGAGCGCGTGATATCCGAGATAGGATCCTATTTGACGGCGAAAAAGGCCTACCATCTGGTCGTTGTGCGTTCCACCATGCTTCCAGGTACCACGGAGGACCTGATTATCCCCACTCTGGAACGAAAATCCGGGAAACGATCGGGCGTCGATTTCGGCGTGGTCGTCAATCCGGAATTCATGCGGGAAGGATCCGCCGTATATGATTACGATCACCCTCCCAAGATCGTTATCGGCGCCGCCGACGACTCGGATGCCGGAATCGTTGCCCGACTTTATGAGGACATTGATGCTCCCTTGATCCGAACCCGGTACAAGCCGGCGGAAGCGGTCAAGTATGTGGATAATGCCTTTCATGCCCTGAAAATCGTATTCAGCAATGAAATCGGAAATATCTGTAAAGCGATGGGCGTCGACGCCCACGATGTCATGGATATTTTTTGTCAGGACACCAAACTGAATCTTTCCTGTGCTTATTTGAAGCCCGGATTTGCATTCGGCGGTTCCTGCCTGCCGAAGGATGTCCGGGCACTGACGTACCAAGCCCGTTCCCTGGACAGAACCACCCCGGTATTGAATGCCATCCTGCCCAGCAATGAGATGCAGATCAAAAGCGGAATTCAGCGTGTACTCGAGATGGGCGTAAAGCGCGTGGGCGTGCTGGGTTTTGCATTCAAAGCCGGGACGGATGATTTGAGGGAATCGCCCATGGTTGAATTGATCGAGACGCTTCTGGGCAAGGGTTTCTCGATCAAGATATACGACCGGGAAGTCTCACTGGCCAAGCTGATCGGGGCCAATCGGGAGTACATTGAAAAGAAAATCCCGCATATCCAGAAACTCATGGTTGATGACATTCATGTTATTCTCGAGGACGCGGAGCTGATCATTATCGGGAACCGGAGCCAGGAATTTTTGGATGCTTTCCCGCTTCTGCGCCCCGAACAGACCGTTCTGGACCTGGTGCGTATCGCCAGACATGTGGAAACGCGCGCCCGCTACGAAGGACTCAGTTGGTAAAGGGAGTGACGCGATTGAAGAAAAAAGTACTGCTGTTCATCGAAGACGGATCGTTCACCTTCGACAACCGGGTTTTAAGGGAAACCAAAGCTCTCAGGGAAGCGGGTTGGTCCGTCACCGTCATCTCTCCTAAATTCAAAGGAGACCCCCTCTATCGAAGGATCGATGAGGATTTGAGGGCCTATGCCTATCCCAAACCCGACGCCGAGACTTTGATGGGGCATTTCAAGGAAGTCTTCGTGACCTTGACGCTGGGGTCGCTGCTGACGTTCTGGGTGTATCTGCGTCACGGTTTCTCCGTGTTTCATGCCTGCAATCCCATGGATATTTTGTGGTTGATCGCCTGGCCCTACAAACTCATCGGGAAAAAGTTTATTTTCGATCAACACGATCTGGTCCCCGAATTGATCCTTTCCCGGTCTAATGTCGATCCGCAAGGGTGGTTCATTAAAATATTTCTCTGGTTTGAAAAACGTTCCTACCGCTTGGCGGATGTCGTGATCGCCACCAATGAGTCCTATAAAGAGAAGGCGGTCGTTCGGGGCAAGAAGCGAACCGAAGACGTTTTCGTCGTGCGCAACGGACCGGATCTGCGAAAGTTCCGGCCGGTTCCCCCCAATAAAGGTATTAAATCCGAACACGAAATTTTGGTCGGCTATTTGGGAAACATGAATCCGCAGGATGGAGCGGATTACCTGCTGCGGGCCGCGCGTGTGATCGTTCGGGAGCGGAGGCTTTCCCATATCAAGTTCGTTTTTATAGGCGGGGGTTCCTCTCAACCCCGGCTTCATCAGGAATCCAGGAGTTGGGGATTGGATGATAGTGTGACATTTACGGGGCGTATCCCGGATGCCGAGATGCTGGCCGCGCTCAGCGCATGCGATATCTGCGTGCAGCCTGATCCCATGAACCCCCTCAACGATCTTTCGACGATGAATAAGGTTATGGAATACATGGCTATGGAAAAGCCGGTTATCGCTTTTGACCTGAAGGAAACACGGGTGTCGGGAGGGGACGCCGCGCTTTATGTCAAGCCGAATGACGTCGGCGCCCTGGTCGATCAAATCATTTTTTTAGCCGACCGGCCGGATCTCCGACGGCAGATGGGAAGGGCCGGGCGCCGGAGGATCGAAGGCATGCTGGCCTGGAAATTCTCCGTGGAGGGACTGCTGAATGCCTATAAGGCCGCAGGGAGATCAAAACACCGGAAGACGGATTGATTGGGGATTACGAGTCGACGCGTATATTGAAATCTTGGGGAATATCAGGTAAAATCGAGAAAATTCGCGGGATTTGAAACTTAAATTGGAATATAACATGGATTGTGATGTTGCTGTTGTAGGAGCGGGTCCGAGCGGTCTGACGGCGGCCCGACTGCTTGCCGATCGTGGTCTGAGGGTTGTTGTTTTTGAAAAAAAACACGCGGTCGGTGAACAGGTGGTTTGCACCGGAATCGTAGGCCGTGAAGTTTTCGATCGATTCGACCTGCCTCGGGATTCCATCCTTCGTGAATTTCGCAAGCTCACCGTCGTCTCGCCCCTGTTCTCTTCCGCGGCCTATGAGCATCCCGAAAATTTCGCCTACGCCGTTGACAGAAAAGGTTTCGACCGGAGTCTGATGAGGATGGCGGAAGATAAAGGGGCCCGGATTCATGTGTCTGCGGAAGTCGTTGATGTCGTCGCGCAGCAGGATGCGATAACGCTCGTCCTTCGAAACAAGGAAAAAAGATCAGTCCGGTGTTCGGCGCGTGCGTTGATCTTGGCGACCGGTATCAATTACAACCTGCACAAGAAGATCGGTTTGGGTGTTCCCAAGGATTTTCTCTACGGCGCTCAAGCCGAGATCGCATCCGATGTCTATGAATCCACGCATGTTTTTGTCGGACGGGACATCGCTCCGGGTGCTTTCGCCTGGGTGGTGCCTGCCGCCGAAGGCCGGATTCGAGTCGGCCTGATGACGGAAAACGCGCCTGAGGAGAAACTGCGCCGGCTGCTTCGGAAGTGCGGTGTTTCAGAGAAAAATCCTGATTCGATAACGTGCCCCCCCATGTTTCGGGCTATTTCCCAGGGGCTGGTTTCGCGGACTTATTCCGACCGCGTTCTGGCCGTTGGAGAGGCCGCCGGACAGGTCAAGACCACGACCGGAGGGGGGATCTACTATGGAATGCTGGGGGCCGAAGCCGCAGCCGATGTCATGAATCGTCAGTTGGCCCGGGGAGATCTTTCCCGTACGGCTTTATCCGAATATGAGAGAAATTGGAAGCAGGCTGTGCGGAAGGAAATACTCATCGGTTATTACGCCCGCAAGATATGGTCGAATATGTCGGATGGACAGATCGAATATTTGTTCCAGCTGGCAAAAAACGATGGGGTGGCTCCCTACCTGAAGGAAAAGGGAGAATTTGACTGGCACGGTGATTTTATATTGAAGTTCATGAAAAAATCTCCTTTTGCCGCTTTTTTAAAGCTCACATCTTCATTATCTCAGAGGAAAAATTAATTATCGTCTGATTCCAATGCGTAATATGTCCCGTAAGATCGTGTTTATCCTGCCGGCGCTGCTTTTTCTGGCGGTTGTGCCGAAGGGCTTCGGGCAGAGCTACCAGGTTTTTCACAGTGAGTTGAACATGATCAAGGAGAGCGCGAAATGGCATCTGGGGCCTCTCCGGTTTTATCCGCTTTTCCGCATGCGGGATATCGGGTACGACGACAATGTCTATCGGCAGCGGGAGCTGGATGATCCCGTTTCCGACTTTACCGCGACCCTTTCTCCGGAGATCAACGCCTATCTTCTGTTTCGGGATTCCATGATCCTCTCTTTTATGGAAAGGCCCGAGTACGTTTTTTTCTCCAGCCAGAAGCGCGAACGGCGTTGGAACAACACCTTTTCTCCCCAGATTAAAATGCTGTTGTTTCACCGGTTCGTTTTTTCCGCCGGATATGATTACAGCAACCGAAGGCATCGGGCTTCCAGCGAAATCGATGTGCGGGCCAACGTGAAGACGAAAGCCTATACCGGAAGGATCCTGTATGAATCCGCCCGCCGGACGTCTTTCGGATTCTCCGGCCGCATCGAGGAAGACCGGTATGAAGATATCACGCTTCCGGGAGAAGAGATCTATCTGTCCCGGCGGTTGAACCGGGATGAACAGACCGGAAATTTTGAATTTTATTACCGAATATTTTCGGAAAGCTTCTTCACCCTGAGGGCGAGTTACAGCGATTACACATTCCAAAGTGAAGAGTTCAGCTGGCGTGATTCCTATTCGTATCAATTCCTTTCCGGAATCCAGTTCCCCCTGCTGGGAAGGATCCGGGGAAATTTCTCATTGGGATATAAGCGGCTTGAACCCCGCGATCAGGAAAGGGATGGATTTTCAGGACTGATCGCGGATACAAGGATGGACATGCGCCTGGGGAGGGTGAACCTGCGGTTCCGCTACAACCGGGACTGCTTCTTTTCTTACTGGACGAACAATGTGTTCTACAATGACAACATCTACGGCGGAGGAGTTTCGGTTTACCTGACGCAGTTTTTGCGTCTGGATTACGACCTGACGCATTGGAGGAGTCGATATCCGGCGCCGATCCCGGAGGTCCAACCGGATGGATCGGTCGTGGATATTCTCAGACGCGACCGGGCTTTCAACCATTCAACAGGACTGGTATTCAGGATCGTTCAGGATTTCGGTGTCGGTTTCAAGGTGAATTTTTGGAAACGAAGTTCAAATTATACCGTCGTCAACCGGAAAAACTGGTTTGTCGGGGCGGACTTGACATATGATTTTTAATGCCCGGGATGGATGAGAGCAGGTTTTCGGCGGCTCCATTCCTTGACTGATGGATTATATGGAGTATTTTTATAGAGGTGAGAACCGGCCCCTTTTTATATTGATTCGGAGTCGGAAAGGAAAAAAATGAACAACCAAAACGGCCATAAGGAAATCGATCTGTTGACGTACTGGCGTATCATCAGAAAAAGACGGTGGGTGTTGATCACTTTTACGGCGGCGGTGATGTTTTTTACGGGAATTTTCTCTTTTATGGCGACGCCGAAATACCGCTCGACCGCCACGCTCCAGATCGATGATGAACACTCCCGCATGCTGAGCCTGGAAGAGACCTTCGGATATCAAGCCCCGATTCGGGACCTTAGGTTTTATAACACCCAGCTGCGACTTTTAAAAAGCAAGTCCCTGGCGGAGCGGGTGGGGCGCAAGTTGAATTTGCTTGAGCGTTCCGAGTATGAAAACGGGGGAGGATCCGTAAAAAACATCATCGGCGTCATCAAGGAACTTGTCACCCTGAAATGGCTGCGTTCAAGGGACGCGGAGACTCCGAATTCATCCCGACCCATGATCCCCGTCAATCCCTATTCCGCGATTGCAGCAACGATCCGCAATGGTTTGGAAGTCACTGCAATCCGTGATACACGGCTCGTAGAGGTCAGCTATGTTTCTTCATCTCCCATCTTGGCCGCGGAACTGGTGAACGCCATTTCAGAGGAATTCATCACGTTTTCAGTGGAACGGCGGTATATGACCACTCAGTTGGCTTCGGATTTTCTTGGTGAACAGATCGCAAATCTAAGGCAGGATCTGGCGGCGAAAGAACGGGAGATCAATCGGTATGGGCGGGAAAAGGACCTGGATTTTTTAAACGAATCCGAAAGCACCACCATGAACCAATTCGCGGATATCAATCAGGCATTTACCCAGGCTCAGATCGACCGTATCAATGCCCAGGCCAAGTATCAGGAACTCAAGGATTTGGATGTGGATTCCCTGCCGCAGTACATCACGGATCCGGTGATCCAACAGCTCAAGTCGGAGTACACGCGGGTAAAAAGCGAATATGAAGAAAAGGGCAAGATCTTCATGCCGGATTATCCCGAGATGATCCAGCTGCAGGCTCGGATGGACAACATGAAGCTGGAGCTTCAGAAGACGGTGGATGCGGCCGAATCGGAGTATCGCACGGCCATGATCCGGGAATCTTCCTTAAAGAAGTTGTTGGATAACCAGAAAGAAGATGTCCGCAAGATGAATTCCAACGCCATCTTGTACAACAGCCTGAAGATCGAGGTGGAAAACAAGCGGAATCTTTTGAACTCTTTGGTGGAAAGGCAGAATGAAACCCTGGTGTCCGCGCAGTTGGAGGGCATACGTTCCAGCAGCATCAGCATCATCGATCGGGCAGAAGTCCCGACCGCTCCCTTCGCGCCGAAGAAAGGATTCAACCTCCTGTTGGCCATGATTTTCGGGGTTTTCACGGGCGGGGGACTTTGCATCCTGCTGGAGCAGCTGGATAACACCGTTAAGGACAGCGAAGATATCGATCAGTTGAGCGGGCTGCCTTCCCTGGGAGCGATCCCTTATCTTTCTCCAGACGGGATGAGTAAGAAAATGCTTCAGGCGCAGTATGCCGGGTACCGTAACGTGGAATCGAAAGAAAAGTCTGATCTGGAAGGCACCATACCGGAAGTCAAGGAAATCGAGCTTATCAATCACCGCTATCCCGGTCTCTCGGTGGCTGAGGATTACCGCACGATCCGGACCTCGATCCTGCTGTCTCAACCGGACAAGCGGCCGAAAACCATCATCTTTTCCAGCGCCATGCCCCAGGAAGGTAAAAGCTCGACCGTTGTGAACATGGCGGTCTCTTTTGCTCAGTTGGGCGACAAGGTCCTGGTCATCGATGCCGACCTCCGCCGCCCCCGGCTGCATCGCGTATTCAATGTCAAGAATACGAACGGACTCAGCGGCTTCCTGGCGGGGAAAATCATGATCAAGGAGGCAATCACGAAAACGTCGATCGATAATATCTGGCTTCTTCCCAGCGGTGTGATCCCTCCTAATCCGGCGGAGCTGTTGGGATCGCAGAAAATGAAAAAGATGATGAATTCGGTGAAAGACGGATTCGATATCATCCTGATCGATACGCCTCCGGTCCTTGCGGTGGTGGATGCCGTGGTCGTCGCGGCCATTGCTGACGGCGCCGTTTTCGTGGTGAAAGCGGGGGAAACCACGCGCAAGAATTTCATGAAATCCGTGGGAGAATTGAAACGGGCGAATACCCATATCATCGGAGTGCTTCTGAATGAGCTGAAAGTAGGCAAAGGGGACTATTACTATATGGATTATTATCGTTCCTATCAAGCTGAGGAATATATTACGGAAGAGAATATCTCCCCGGGTGACTGATCGACTGTTTTTGCGAGGAAGAACCTCCGGCCTGCTCATTGCGCCGGGGAATGAAACATAACTTTCGACGATAATCGCTGACCGCGCCGTGGAATAATAACACTCATGAAAACCAATAACGCACTTAATACGGACATCATCGGAAAATCTTACGGAGGCTGGGACCGATTCTGCCGGGAATTCATCCAGTGGGGTATTCTGGGATTGATCGTCTTCAGCCCCCTGCCGGCCGCTTCGGTTAACGAATGGTCGATTTTGGTGATTCAGCTGACCGTTGTTCTGATGACGGTTCTGTACATTTCCATGCGGAAAAAACCTGAAATCAACCCGGCCCTTGCGCGGATGCTCCATAAAATGCGGTGGATGGTCATTGGTTTTTTCGCCTATCTGATTTTCCAGATTATCCCTATGCCTTCAGCATTCGTACGCTTCATATCTCCAAAGACCGCGGCGTATCATTCGCAGTTTGCTCTCAACGGCGCCCGGAAAACAACCATGACGTTGTCGCTGGTTCCGGGACATACTTTGGAGCGCGGTCTGGAGCTGCTGGGATATGTTCTGCTGGCTTTCCTCGTTCTGAAAACGGTCACATCGCGCAAACAGATCATGCGCCTGTTTGCGGTATTGTTTGGAATGGGGCTTTTTGAATCCGTATTCGGATTGATCGGGTTGGCAAGCGCCCGTCCCAGCATCCTTTTTTACCCCAAGGTGTATGCCCTCGACTCCGTCAGCGGAACCTTCGTCAATCGAAACCATTTTGCAGGCTATATGGAGATGATCATTCCGCTTGCCGTGGGATTCATCATCGCGCGTTCAGGATGGATATCGAAAGCCGGAATCAGGTGGAGGGAACGCCTGCTGATGCTTTCCGAAAAACGCATGGCTTCCGGGCTGCTGCTTATGATGGGCGTCGTAGTCATGGGCCTGGGCCTGATTCTATCCCGCTCGCGTTCGGGCGTTTTTCTGCTGGCCTTTAGCATTATCCTTTTTTTCGGTTTGGCAGTGCTAAAATCGGAAGGGGAAAGATACAGCCGGCCCGTGATTCGTTTTGTTTTCCGGGGGCTTTTCATCCTTGCAGCCGGGTTGGTTTTGATGGTCGGGATCGGCGCCACCATAGAAAGATTTTCCATGGACCGCATGCTGCGGGAAGCGCGGCCCGTTTTTTGGGCCAATACCGTGAAGATCATCGGGGAATATCCCTTGGTAGGGACTGGTCTGGGAACTTTCGGATCCGTCTATCCCGAAGGGGAGTCGGCGGGAATCCCTATGAGCTTGGGGCATGCCCATAACGATTATCTTGAATATACGGCCGAACTGGGGTTCGTGGGAATCGTTATGCTTTTAGGTGCGATCCTTTATATGATGACAGTCAGCTTCCGCGTTTGGAAATCGCGGAGGCTGACTGTAGCCGTCGGCCTGGGGCTGGGGGGCCTGGTCGCCGTGCTTTGCATCCTGATCCACAGCCTGACGGATTTCAATCTGCATATTCCAGCTAATATGCTGCTGTTCGCTTTGACGTTGAGCCTGACCGCCGTGGCGGCTTTTCATCATAAGCGGATGGATTCGGAATCCGGTGGATCTTCAGAAGAATCGGATAGAAGAAGGTAATGCAATAAAGATGAAAATCGCCAAAAAATTCTTGTTGATTTTCCTGCTTATGGGATTAGGATTGATCGATATCGCGATTTATCGCGGGCACCATTTTTTTTATCGCAGCGATAAAACCAGTCGAGACCATGACAAGGTGGATCTTCTTAGAGAAGCCGTCCGATATTATCCGCTGAACGACCGTGTTTATTATGAACTGGGGAAGGCTTATTTCAATCTGGGGATGCAGGAGCTAGCCGATACCGGGGCGTCCCGGGAATTTTTTAGAAAATCAACGGAGGCGTTTCATCGATCGCTGAACCTTAATCCGGCGTCGCAATATGCCCATTATAATCTGGGCCGGACTCTCCAATACTGGAGTTTGTTGGACCCGTCCGTGCCGTACGATCCTCTGCAAGAGTACTGGAAGGCTTCCCGTTTGGTGGGTGAAAACAACGAGATTTATTTTGAAGTGGGGAAAATATTTCTCACCCGCTGGAACCTTCTTTCGGATCAGGAAAAAGACCTTGCATTCGATATCTTGAGATCCATCATGCTCCGGCGCGATTTGAACCGGGTCAGAGCGTTGCTGAATATCTGGGAGATGAATGTCCGGGACTATGCCGTGATGGATCGAATACTGCCGGAAGACGGTCTCCTTTTTCGGGTTTATGCGCGGTTCTTGGGTGAAAAATCGATGTCGTTGGAAGAACGGTGGAAATATCAAGTCAAAGCCGATGTGCTGGATTATTATGAAGCCGAAAGCGAATATGACGCCGGCAAAAACGCGGTTCTCTACTACCGGATGGAAGTAGCTTTTGGGCACTTTTCGAATTGTCTGGCGCTGTTGGCAGACTTGAAATTCCATCAAAACCTGTATACTGAAAAACCGATCGATCCCAAAGCCTTTCTGGAACTTAAGAAAAACACCTATCTGAATTTGATCGAAACCGGACTTCAAAGCGGGAAAACGATATCCGAGATTAAGGCTTTCCTCCGCGGGTATCTCCAGCTTGAAGATAAGGTCTCTGAAATTAAAAAGTTGGGTGAATTCCTTGAAGAGCAGCGATTTATCTCAGGAATCCTTGAAGAGAACATGAGAGATCTGGATGTTTTTTTATCTGTCCTGCAGTTGTATTTCAAGGAAAACAGATACCGGGACATCATTCGTGTCGGAAACCTGTTCCGGGAGAGTTATCTCGTGATCCCGGAAGGGGGAGAGGAGGCCTATGTCGATGTACTGCGCGTCATCGGCGATGCTTTTATGAAAGCGGATTTTGTCTATGAAGCCGGGGAATTTTATCAAAAGGCCTTGGACGCGGATCCGGATAATGTGGACCTGCTCCTGCGTTTGATCCGCAATTACGAGCGGTTGAACAATGAGGATAAAATCGCGGAAATCCGAGCGGGAATCACGGCCGTCACCACCGCCCGCGAGATGTCGTTCCGGAATTTTACGATAAAAAAAGGACACAGTTTTACGAAATATCTGCTGCTTGATGGAAGCGACGTCGAGTTGGAGCTGCTTTTCGACCAAGGAGCGGATAAAGACGGACCTTTGATATCGGTCCTCTTCAATGAGCGTATGGTATGGGAAGGTTATCTGAACAGTCCCCGGCTCTTATTGAACCTGGAAACCCGGGTCGGCGAAAACAAGTTCACGTTTATCAGTGTCAGCCGGGATGTTTCCCCGGTTAGACTGGTCCACCGTGTTCAGAAGGAGAGCGGATGAAAGCCGAAGAAAAGAAATCAAAACGGTTTGCGTCGGATCTCAAGAAAGCCTTGTTTTTGAAACGGCCTTTCGATATCGCTCTGGCTGGAACCGGTCTTATCCTGTCCTCTCCGCTCTGGCTTGTGATTGCCCTTTTGATATGGCTTGATGATCGCGGCCAGGTTTTTTACGGTCAGGGGCGGATCGGGAAAGGCGGAAAGGTGTTTCAAACGCTCAAGTTTCGGTCGATGATAAGAAACGCCGAAATGGAATCGGGACCGCAGCAGGCGCGCGAGCAGGATCCCCGGGTTACCGGCATCGGAAAAATCCTGAGGGCAACGGCCATGGATGAGCTTCCCCAGCTGATCAATATTTTCAAAGGCGACATGAGTTTTGTAGGACCGCGCGCCTTGAGGCCGGAGGAAATAGAGGTCGCCGGAAACGGTGTTCCGGTGAAGCTGCAGGATTTAAGCGGTTATGACCGGCGTCACAGCATCCGGCCCGGTTTGACCGGAGTCGCCCAGATTTTCCTGCCGACGGATGCTCCCCGAAGAAGAAAATTCAGATATGATCTGTTTTATATCCGCAGGATGAGCTTCGGTTTGGATATAAAGCTTATCCTCCTATCGTTTTGGATCACTTTTCGGGCGAAATGGGAATCGCGGGAAGGCAAGATATGAAGTCGGGAATCCGGCTTCATTTAATGGAGAGTCGTTATCATCCGGGCCGCCGGTTGATCGACCGCTCCGTTGCTTGACCGCCCGGTGAGGAAATTATATGATGATTTTTGGTGAACGGAATGGGGGATTCCTCTTATTCGAGCAAGAACGAAGGAGTCGATAGTGAAGAATATAGGGTTTTTTATTCTCATAGGATGGTTTTTCTGCTTTGGGACTTCGCTTATCTGTCAGGAACAATATTCTTCCGAGTACCGAATCGGTCCCAAGGATCTATTGGAAATCCGTGTCTTCGGGCTCGATGAGCTCAACTCGACCGTCCGGGTATCTGAGGATGGAAATATCACCTTGCCGCTGCTCGGTGAAGTGGAGGTCGAAGGACTGTCGGCGGCGGAATTGGAACGGAAGCTGAAAAGCCTTCTGGAAGAGAATTGGCTGCGGGATGCACAAGTGACGATCTTTATCGTGGAATACCAGAGCAAGAAGGTTTCGGTATTGGGGGCGGTTCGTGAACAGGGCTCCTATGAACTGCTCGGGCGGCAGACCTTGCTGCAGATCATTTCCCAGGCGGGAGGGCTGACACCTGAAGCGGGGAATGAGATCATCGTGATCCGTCAGCAGGATGACGGCAATAACGCGGCATTGAAAATACCGCTTGAGAAGCTGGTTCTCGAAGGCGACGTCAACCTCAATATCCCTCTCCAGCCCAATGACATCATCAATATCCCCATCGACAAGTTGATCAATATCTATGTTTTCGGACAGGTTCGCAATCCCGGCGCCCTGGAACTGAAGAAATCCAATATTCCCACTCTGCTTCAGGCTATCGCTCAAGCCGGAGGATTCTCTGAACGGGCTTCGAAAACAGGCGTATTGATCAAGCGCAAGGATGAGACGGAGAAGGAAAAAGAAATCAGGATCAATGTAAAGGATATCATCAAGGGGAAAATCGATGATGTCCAGTTGAAGGAAAACGATATCGTTTTCGTCCCCGAAACGATTTTTTAAAAATACGATAAAGCCGGCCGCGAAAGAGGTCTTCGGGGAATATACCTCTCCACCGAGAAGGGGAGAGCACGGGATGCCTCCCGTGGTGTTTTCAGCCCGATCCATGGTGAAATAAATGATCGATATACACAGCCACATCCTGCCCGGGATGGATGACGGCGCGCGCAGCCGCGACGAAGCCTTGGAAATGCTCCGGTATGCCGAGTGCGACGGGATCGAAAAGATGGTTCTGACGCCTCACCTTTTTCGAGGAGAATTTGAAGGCAAAAATCCGGGCGTCTTCTCGCGGAAAACGCAATCTCTGAAACGGCACCTGAAAACCGCCGGTATTCATATAGAGCTGTTCTGCGGGGCGGAAGTTCACATCTCCCATGACCTGATTTCCAAGATCCGGGATCACCGGGAGCATTTGGTCATTAGCGGGACTTCCTACATGATGGTCGAATTCCCTTCCGATCATATCTTTTCAGGGATCAAAGATCTCTTTTTCGAGATCATGAACGAGGCGATCACTCCGATCATCGCGCATCCCGAAAGGAATTCGGTCTTTATGCACAAACCTCAGCTGCTGGTCGAATTGGAGCGGATGGGAAGTCTGGCCCAGGTTAATCGAGGTAGTTTTCTTGGCTTGTATGGGAAGCGGGTAAGGGAATTCGTATTCAATATTCTAGATTGGAATCTGGTTCATTTTATCGGAAGCGATTCCCATAATCTCCGTTCTCTGGTCCCGAAACTTTCCGACGCCGTCAAAATGGCGGCGGAGCGGATCGGCGAGGAGCCGGCCGCGGCGCTGGTGACGACGAATCCCCAGGCCGTTTTGGATGACAAGGAAATTCCTTATCACCCGGAACCGATCAATCCGGTGGATAAAAAAAAATCGCTGAAGATCAAACTGCCTCGATTCCGGAAATCCCCCCAATAAATTACCGGTCACAATAGTCGATTTCCACTGAGGAACCGGCATATCGAATATATTCAGCTTGACAACCACGGGAAACAGGCATATTTTATGACTATAGGCGGAGGATTTTTATGCTAAAAGGTAAATTTACAAACACAGGAGTTATTGTTTTTTTGTCCCTCGTTCTCTGTTGTGCGGGATTCGTTCGGAGTGAAGAAGCGACATCGGGCAATATCATCGGTTTTATCTACACTCAAGACGGGACCACCCCTCTTGAAGGCGCAGTGGTCAAAGCCCTGAATGTTTCAAGTGGAGTTGTTTACACCAGCACGCAATCGGATGAAAACGGAATTTTCACGATCGAGAGTGTCGAAAGCGGAGTATATAACTATGCCGTTTCGACATCTGATGGGGATTTCGACTCCGATGGACTTATCGGCGTCAAGATTCAGCCGAATGAAACGGCCAAGATCTCCATCTCTCTCAACCCGTATGACAGCAAGGAACGGAAAGCGCTGGAAGAGCTGTACGGAGAACACATCGATGGAGAATCGTTTGTAGGACGTATTGTTGAGTTTGATGCCCAGAGAATGATCGCGAGCGTGTACATCGTCACCGGAATGCTGCAGCGGAATGTGCGGATCCATCTCAAAGGAGATGAGGAATTCTATCAGAAGCTCTCTGTCCTCAAGCACGAAGGAAAAGACACGAAAAGGCTTTTCGCGGGACAGACCGCAACCATCAGCTTGAAGAAAGCTGCCGGTATAGGAGATGCGGTTTACGTCGTACGGCGCCGGGGCTTGATTCCTTTCTTCACGACACCGGTAGGATTGGCCACCGTCCTCGCGAGCAGCGGAGCGATCCTTTACACCACAATCGAATTGAACGACAGACCCCCGGATTATTCTCCGAAGCGCAACCAGTAATTTCTCCTGTCTGAAAACATTCAATAAGTGAAGGAAAGACGTCTACCTCTATATATGAAAACCATATTTATATAAAGTATTAGACCAATAAATAGAGGGCCGGAGAGGAGCGGCTGTTCGAAGCTGAACACCCTTCTCCCGTCCCTCTTTTTTTTTAACTCCGAAATCTGTAGAATGGTTTATTCAAGGAGAGAGATGATCATCGGATGCAGGTTTTTCATGACGCGGCTCCTGGCGGTTCTGGGACTTTGTATCTTGGCTTTTTCATGGGGCACGGGGATTCAGGAGAGGAACGACTATAATCGGGAAGAGGCTTTAAAGGTCATACATCTGCTGGAGAAGATTCAAATGGAATCGCTCCGTTCTCCTTCAACGCGCCCTTCAAGAAAGGCGGTCGTAACCGAAAATCAGCTGAACGACTATATCGCCTACCGCATCGAAAGTGAAAAGGAGGAGATCTTGCGGGAGCTGCGGTTGAAAATATTTTCCCGCAAAAAAATCGAAGGCAGGATCCTTATCGACCTCGGCAATGAGCCGATCCCGCAGATCCTCAATCCGGAGATGGTGCTCTATTTTGCCGGAAGTCTGGAAACGAAGGGTCAGGCCGTACGCCTGCACCTAGATTCGCTGTTTCTGGGAGAGCAGGCGATCCAGCCCGAAATACTCGACCTGATCATGGCTATCGCCGCCGGTGCGCAGAATGAAGTAGCGGGAACGTTGAATGATTGGTGGAAACTTCCTTATGGGATTCGGGACATAGAAACCGACAAGGAGAAACTGTGGCTCTTCTATTGATAACGGAGAGCCGTTGGAATATTGGACGGGAAAATCGGTTGGTGTTGTTTGAGAGACGTTACAAATGGAAGCTGCGCATAGGCGTCGCGGCTGTAGGGAGACGGATATGATTCGGGTTGTCAGCGGACGGTTCAAGGGAAAAAGGATCAAAAGGGTTCCGAACATGCGGGTGCGCCCCATGCCGGATAAATTAAAGGAAAGTCTGTTCAGCATCATCCAGCAGGATGTCCGGGACGGTCTGTTTCTCGATGGATTTGCCGGAACCGGATCGGTGGGTATCGAGGCCTTGAGCCGGGGAGCCCGGGCGGCGATCTTTATCGAGGAATTCTATCCGGCCGTTAAAATCATTCGCTCAAATCTTGAGAAATGCGGCGCGGAGGATCTGGGGCGGGTCATCCACAAGGAGTTCAACCGGGCCGTCATCCAATTATCGAAGGAAGAAGCCCGATGCGATATGATATTTCTGGATCCTCCGTATAAGCTGCTGGATGAAAGGAACCCGCTTAAGGTCATCAGCAAACGCGGCATCATCAAGCCGGGGGGGACGATCATTCTGCGGCGGCATTATAAGACGAAATTCGCACCGAAATATTATAAAGCGAAACGGATCACAACCATCGGTGACGACTCCATCGAGTTTTATACCGGATGAACGACCTTACGCGGGGGACGCCGGGTGGAGGGCATGCCGTTTTGACGGAGGAGTTGAATTGGGGTGGGATTTTCTAATACAATTGGAGATCGGATTTCGGGAAAAGAGCGGTAATGAAAGTATTTAAATCAAAAGATGGACAGCGTGCGGAAGAATCTTTCCTGATCGAAGAAGACGATATATTTTCAAACCTCGAACATAAGCAGGGATCCTCTCTGTTTTTAGGGAAATATAGTCTTGGGGAAGTGATAGCGGTTTTGAAGAAGAAAAATCTTTTTCGTATCGCCAGACAGAGAGGATTGTGGCCGCTGGTTTTCGATGCGGATTCCTCGGAATTTCCGCCTTTGCAGCGGTTTCAAGTGTTTTTGAAGAACAAGCAGCCGGAAAATTTGATCGTCGACCTGAAAATCAGAGAAGGTAAATTCAGACCGAAACAGGAAGTCGATTTTCCTTTTTCAATGGATCCCTATAATTTTTTGATGCTTGAGTGGTTGACGCTGCAGAATCCGCTGATCGCATTCTCGGGAGAAAAAACGCCGCTGCCGGGGCAGCAGCATCCGGGGCTCAATATTGGAAATAAAGTCATCAATTTATTCGTGAATCTTGCGCAGCGCTGCGGGGATGACGGGATATTGGCTTTCCCCGCCTATTATCACAACGCGCTTTTGTTTTCGCGAAATTTTCATTTCGTCAATCCGGTAAAAAAAGGAGAAGTCCTCGCCATAAGAAAATCATATCCAAGTCTATCATTCAAAAAAATGGCGTGGATCGTACACCTTAATTGTCTGCGAAATGAAGACGGATCGGTGTATGAATGGAAAGCTGAAGAACAGCTTTATCCCCTGAATAAACGCTTAGAGGACTATTTCGAAACCCGGGAATACAAAAATAAGGTCAAAGACTCTGAAAACAGCCGAAGGTTTCTCATCGATTGGAGCTGTTACGAAGAGAGAATGACCGAGATAAAGGGGAATAATTGGTCCGAAGTCTTTTGATGCGGAACGGGTGACGGCCGTTCTTTATCATGCGATTGCCTTGAGTGATGACAGCATGAAAAAATATCCTTTTGCGGGCATATTCATATATGCAGGGTTGATCCTGACCTGCGGCGTGATTCCCCCTACGTTTTTCAGAGAAGCTCAAAACATCATGAGCCCGATCGCTTCTCTTGTATCCGATCATACTCTGCATGGACTCGGTTTCGGCGTGTTCGCTTGGTTGTTGTGCTTCGGTTATTACAGCGCCGGCTATCGAAAGCTTCCATTGATAAGGATCATCACGATATCGCTGGCCTACGGACTTTTTATCGAAGCGGTTCAGATCCCACTCCCATACCGGGTTTTCGAATGGACGGATATTTATGCGGACGGGGCGGGTGTCTTGGCGGCCGTTATCCTTTTTATTCTGGTTATCCGGATCAGATATATCAGGAATCGACCGCGTCCCAAGGAAATTGCGTAGCGGAAATATCTCCTGACGCAGGTGCTTGCGGCGGTGATTCCTCTTTACCTGGCAGATGAGCTTTGCTATAATACCATCCTTGATAAGGAGCGATGGAAATGAAGAAAGAAATTCATCCGGAATATATTGACTGCAACGTCACCTGTGCTTGTGGAAATACGTTTACAACCCGTTCCACCAAGAAAGAGATCAGAGTGGAAATCTGTTCCATGTGTCATCCTTTCTTCACGGGAAAGCAGAAATTCATCGACAGCGCCGGTCGTGTAGAGAAATTCAGGAAAAAGTATGGCACCGTTGTCAAATAAGCGTCATGCTGCAAAAATTGGAAACCATAAGGGAGAAGTATAACGCCCTTATTGCATCTCTTTCCGATTCCCGCGTCATCACCGATCCTCCCAGATTAAAAAAGATAGCCAAAGAAAGGGCTGAACTGGAGCCCATCGTTAAAAAATACATTTCTCTCCTGAAAATAAATAGCGAATTGGAGGAATCACGGGAAATCCTGGATGATCCCGATATGGATGAAGAAATGAAGGGATTGGCGGCCGAAGATCTGGCTCGTCTGCGGGAAGAGGCCCATACGCTCGAAGAGACCTTGAAGCTCTTGTTGCTGCCGAAAGACCCGAGAGATGAAAAGGACGTCCTGCTGGAAATCCGGGCCGGGGCCGGTGGAGATGAAGCGTCCCTGTTTGCACAGGACCTTTATCGAATGTATGCTCGTTTGGCCGAAAGAAAGGGGTGGCGATTCGAGGTCATGAATACGAGCCTTTCGCCCATCGGGGGCTTCAAGGAAGTCGTCGTCAATATTCGGGGAGGGGACGTGTATTCGCGGTTGAAATATGAAAGCGGTGTTCACCGTGTCCAGAGGGTGCCGCAAACCGAAACCAGCGGTCGTATTCATACCTCGACGGTAACCGTCGCGGTTATTCCCGAAGCCGATGAAGTCGACGTTCTGCTGGAACCCAAGGATCTTAAAATAGAAGCTTTCGGTGCTTCGGGGCCGGGAGGACAAAACGTCAATCGAAATTATACGGCGATCCGGATCACCCATAAGACTTCAGGTATGGTCGTCTCCTGTCAGGATGAGAAGTCGCAGCACCGGAATAAGGAGAAAGCCTTGCGGATCCTGCGCTCCCGCCTTCTGGATAAAGCCCAGCATGAGCAGCAGGAAAAGATATCCAAGGATCGGCGGCTGCAGGTGGGGACCGGGGAGCGAAGTGAAAAAATCCGCACGTATAATTTCCCTCAATCACGCGTGACGGATCACCGGCTGCATCTGAGCCTGCATAAGCTGGAAAGTGTGCTGGACGGGGAAGTGGATGAAATCATCGATGCATTGCGCATCCATTATCAATCCGAGATGATGACGCGAATGGAAAAGTCATCAGCCTGATAACGTGGCGCCGATAAGTATACGGAAAGCTTACGAAGAGGGGAAGAACCATCTCAAGGAGCTTGACCGCCCGGAACTCGAATCAAGGCTGTTGATATCGGAGGTTTCCGGAATCACCGAAGTGGAATTTTATGCGGATCCCGACCGTTTGCTGACCCGGCGCCAGCAGAGGCGTTTTCATCGCTTGATCACGCGGCGCAAAAAGGGTTTTCCCACTGCCTACCTGACAAAGAGGAAAGAGTTCTGGTCGCTCGAATTCCATGTCGGCCCAGCGGTTTTGATCCCCAGGCCTGAAACTGAACTCCTGGTGGAACAGGTGATCAAGGTCGTCGATTCGGAAAAACCGATCGTGGTCGATGTGGGAACGGGATCGGGAAACATAGCCGTGGCCTTAGCCCGTGAACTTCCGAAAGCACGGATTCATGCCATCGATATTTCCCGCGCCGCCTTGGAAACGGCTCGCCGGAACGCTCGTTTGAATGGGGTGAGCGGTTTGACCTTTCTCAGAGGAGATTTGCTGTCTCCTTTGAAAAAAGCGGGATTGGAGGGAAAGGTGGATGTGATCGTATCCAATCCGCCTTATGTGGCGCGGCATGAGTGGGAATCGCTTCCCCCGGAAATCCGTGAACACGAACCGATGAACGCTTTGGTGTCGGGAGAAACCGGCATGGAAATCATCACACGCCTGGTCGCAAAATCCCGGCAAGGGCTCAGGCCCGGAGGGTATCTGATCATGGAAATCGGAAGCCTGCAGAAAGATGCGGTCCTTCGGATTTTGAAACCGTCCTGGACGGACATCCGGTGTGTCCACGATCTCAGCGGTCTTCCGCGCATCTTCCGCGCACGACGAAAATAAATGCGCGCCGGCGGCGGGTTCGGCTCGGAGGATCATTCCCAAATGTGAAGTCTCACGTCGCCCCCCCGTTTCAGGAAAGGCGTTTCATCGCCATCATGTCCTCGAATCCGGGCAGGAGTTTGGTCGATTGATAGCGTATCTTTTCCCACTGTCTCGGTTCAAGAGATCGGAAAGCCTCGACGATATCCGGATCGAATTGACTGCCTTTCTTTTCTGTGATTTCTTTTCGGGCGAAGGAGAAGCTCTGCTTTCGACGGTAGGGACGGTGAGACGTGATCGCATCAAGAGCGTCGGCAAGAGCGAATATTCTGGATTCCAATGGGATCTGATATTTTTTAAGCTGGTTGGGATATCCGGTCCCATCGTATTTCTCATGATGGTAAAGAATGATGTTTCCGACTTCTTCGACCAGCTTGATCTCTTTGATTAAACCGAAACCCAGTTGCGGATGTCGTCTGATTTTTAGCCATTCTTCCTGGGAGAGCGGCCCGGGTTTCTTCAATATGGAATCGGGAATGGCGATTTTTCCCACATCATGCAGCAGGGATCCTTTGCGGATGTTATCGAGTTTACCGGGATCATCAATGCCGAGAATCTGAGAGAGAACCTGGCTGTATTTGGCGACGGTGCGGGAGTGCCCGAAGGTTTCGACGTCGCGCAGGTCCAGGGCGGTCATCAGGTTTTCCAATGTGGAATCATAGATGTCTTCCAATGCCAAAGCCTTGCTGAGGCTTCTCTGCTTTTCAAGCTGAAGGCGGCGGTATTTTTTGAGCGTGGATTCATTGATCTTAATGAGATCGCTTTTAGCGAACTCATTCGTGATGGCGGAGAGAAGCGATGCCCGGTTTCCGTGCCCGGCCACTTGGTCGATGATCCCCTCTTCCAGCCACGAAAGCGCCGTGTCGGCTGTTTCCGGGGTGGAAAACAGGATTATCGGCAGGGATGATAGGAATGATTTTATATCAAGCAGGAATGCTTGCGTGGTTGCGGGGGGGTGATCCCCAGCGATGACGGTTAACGAGATGCCCGGCGTTTTTCCGAGATATTCCGCGGCCTTGGTCAGGGAATTCGAGGTGTGAACCGTGAAGGACTTTTGTTGTAGAAAGCGAGATGTGTTCCTGCGTGATTCTTCATGGGGATCGACAAGAAGGATTTTCTTAGAAGAGGCCATTTGATATCATCCTTGATCTTTTCGTGAATTCAACCACGGGGGATCACCGTTTGGGAATGAGTCCCCGGCCTTCCAAGTAACGAAGAATGATCTCCCGGCTTGATTCGATATCGTGGAGACTGGTATCGATCGTGATTTCAGGATGGAGCGGCTCCTCGTAGGGAGCGGAGATCCCGGTGAAATCCTTGATCTCACCGGACCGTGCTTTCTTATAGAGACCCTTGGGATCCCGTTCTTCAGCGACATCCAGGGGAACCTTGACATAGACTTCGATGAAATCTTCCTTTTCCACCAGATCCCTCGCTTTGTCCCGATCGACGCGATAAGGGGAAATGAACGCAGTCATGGTGATGATCCCGGCATCGGCGAAAAGTTTCGAGACCTCTCCGATCCGGCGGATGTTTTCTTCCCGGTCTTCAGGGGAAAAACCGAGGTTTTTATTCAGACCGTGGCGAATATTGTCTCCATCGAGAATATAACAAAGATGTCCCCGTTCGAAGAGGGCTTCCTCGACGGCATGGGCCAGAGTGGATTTGCCCGAACCAGATAGTCCGGTATACCAGATGACCAACCCTTTTTGGTTGAGCCGTTTCTCTCGATCCCGCTTGGCGACCCCGCCTTCATGCCATGTGATGTTGGTGGCTTTTTGATCCGTCATTTTGCGTCTCCCTGCCGGTTGATACGGCTGTAGTACTCGATCAGGATTTGGCTGACTTCCGGTCTGCTGAACTCTTTGGGGGGAGTTTCTCCCCGAGACAACATTTCCCGAAGCTTGGTGCCGCTGATCAGAACCCGGTCATCTTTTCCATGGGGACAGGTTTTCATCGACGCCATCCCGTCGCATTTGTAACACCAGAAGGTCCAATCAATATTCAGAGGTTTGATATGAAGCTCTCCCGGCCCGATCTCCTCGAAGATCTTTTGCGCGTCAAAGGGGCCGTAGTAGCTGCCGACTCCCGCATGGTCGCGTCCGATGATCAAATGGCTGCAGCCGTAATTTTGCCGGAAGATCGCATGCAGGACGGCTTCCCTCGGCCCTCCGTATCGCATTTCCATGGGATACACTTTGAGAACGACGCGATCCTTGGGGTAATACTTATCAAGCAGGACGTCGTAGCACTTCATTCGGATGTCGGCCGGGATATCGCCGGCTTTGAGTTTTCCGACCAAAGGGTGAATAAGGATGCCGTCACTGGTTTCGAGAGCGATTTTCGTACAGTATTCATGGCTCCGGTGAATGGGATTGCGGGTCTGAAAGGCGGCGACGGTCGTCCAGCCTTTTTCAGCGAAGATGGCCCGGGTTTCCTTCGGCCTTCCGTAAGTGGAGCCGAAAAGACGGGGATACGGTCCTTCGCTGAACGCCGTGACCGGACCGGCCAACAGGATATCTTTTTGGGCGTAAACTTTTGCTACGCCCGGGTGGGCTCCTTCCTGGGTCCTGAAAACCTGCTGAGCTTCTCTCTGCTTGTCATAACCGTATTTTTCTTCGACGGTCATGCGTCCCATCAACTCGCCGCTTTCATCGTCGATCAGCGCGACATCCGTTCCCAGCTGCAAGCCGTCCGCCTGTTTCCGGTCGACCGAAAGGGTTATGGGAATGGGCCATAGGGTTCCGTCGGCAAGATGCATGGATTCCACTACTTTCAGGTAGTCCTGTTCTCCCATGAAACCTTCCAGCGGGCTGAAAGCGCCGATCGCCATCATGATCAGATCTGATGTTTCGCGGGATGTGAGTCGTATTTCCGGAAGTCCTCGAACGGATTCCAAATTATCTTTCAGGGTTTCCCGTGGGCACAGGAGAGGGTTTAGCCGCCCGCCGTGAGGTGGGACGAGATTGCTTGTCATGTGTCATGCTCCTTTTGGTTTCGAATTGCCGCTCTTACAGATATCCCAGGGATTTAAGACGCTTCCGAATCGCCTCGATTTCTTTTTGACTGAGATTTTCCTTGTTTATCGGCGGAAAATCTGAAGATTCCGGTTGGATGGAAGCCAAATCTCTCAGGACGTATACGATAAAATCCGTCACGGAATTAAAACCGCTGCCGTCGACGATTTCGGACAGACGATTGTAGAGACTGCCGGGGATTTTTATGGTTACTTTACTGCTAACCGGTTTGATGGGATTAGCGCTCATATAACACTCCTATAAGAGTATTTAAACTTATTCGTTTACCGACGGAATGTCAAGGTTTATACTGGGGATAAAGGTTGATATCCGAAATAAGAGGCCCATGAAAATCTCTTGAAGGGCGCAGGAGAGAAGCCCAAGAAGGCGCAGGCAGGGAGTGAAAATATAATAATTCGATGCGCCTCTCCGATTACACCTCCTCACCTTTACAGGTGAAACGCAGCAGGAAAAATTAGCCCCGGTAATCGTCTTAAAAGGCGATTGCGGGGATTGGGGGGATTTGCGAAACTAGAGGCGCGGAAACGGTCGGGCGGCTCCGATCGATCAAAAAGAACATGAAGATAAAGATTTTCTTACAAGCCAAGGAGAGCCATAATGGTTAAGGACAACGAATTGGTGAAAGAATCCTCTTCCATCATTGAAGAGGTCGAAGAACAGCTGAATAAGATTCTGCAGGACAAAAAGGCCCAGGTGCAGAAGGAGCTCGATGACAAGATCAGGCTGGAAAAGGAAGAAGCGCAAAAGCGGATATCGATGCTGGAAGAAGAGGTCTCCGAGGAAAAACAATCTCTCGCTCACTACAGTACCGTCCTTAGCGAATACGAAAGCAGCAAAGAAGAGCTTCGCGTGCAAATACAGGAGCATCTGGATAAGGCCGTTCAGTACCAAACCGAAATCGAAACAATGACCAGCCAGACCTTGGATGAACTAAAAGCGGTTCACACTCTCAATCAGAAGCTGGAAGAGGTTGTCCGCCAGGCCGATGAGCAGGTTTCGGGATTGAAACGAAGCATCGAAAATAAATTCGGAATTATCGCTCCTCTCCCAGAATACAATAGTAAAAACGATATCGATTTCAATCTTGAGATGGAATTGTCCAAGCTGAACAAGATAAAGGACCTGCTCTCGGGAGTGGATGAGTCGCTTCCCGAACCGACGGAAATCGTCGATTTCGAATCGAAAACCGAAGCCGTGGAATCGGATGAACAAATCCCCGTCGAGATTTCCGGTGAAGAGAAGCCGCCTCTCCCGGTGGGAGCGGCTTCCGACGACATCGAATATGAAAACCTGATTGAGCCTGAAGCGGATGAAGCGGGATCAACGGCTTCAGAAGAAGAACCTTCGGGTGAGGATGAAATCTCTCCTGACGCGTTAGCCGCAGAGTCTTCGGAGCTGGAGGCATATCGTAAATCCGAACATGTCGAAGGAAACGGAGAAATCAAATATTTTATGAAAGACGATAAAATCGTGATCGATGCTCAAGTCATATTCGATGCCCTTGATCACAGTCTTGAAGAAGCGAAAACCCTTTATTCGAAACTCGTGGATCTCGATTCACCTAAAGAGCAGTTTTTCGTCAAGCAGGATATAATCCGTCATCAGGACGAACTGCGTAAGATGATGTTGAGCTACGTGAAAATCGCGGAGAAAGAACAGAGTTCGTTTCCCCCCGGAATGGATGCGGTTTTGAATCTGGACATACTGAAAGAGATCCTCGAGAAAGTCTCCATGGAAAACTGGAGTAACGAAAGCGACTACAAGGCCTTTGAAAAATATATAAGGGAACGCAAGGACGCTTTCTCCAATCTCTACAGCCGGAGCATCGATGCGGAGAAAGCCATCATGGAAGAACTCAGAATGATGGATTGAGGGAATCGGTTACTGTGAAAATCCGGTGCTTTTCGTCGTCAGCGATGTGAAATATTCCTCCATAGCCGATCGATCTTTAAGTGTGAGGTCCGTGAATTTTAATCCCGAGTGGTAGTAGGGCAGATTAGGATTGTTCTTTTCGGAGTAGACGACTTTTCCCCGGCATTGACAAGCCTTATTTCCCAAAACGAGGATGAGTTCTAGGATTTCTTCGGCGGGGAGGCGGGAGGGAGTGCTGATCTTGAGTCCACCCGTACTCAGATTGATGGTTTTTGTGACCATGTTTCCGCGGTGCAGACGGTAGATGATCGCGGTGTTGATGAAATGACGCTTCTGTTTACGTCTTTCGTGTCCCGGTACGTTTTTATAGGTTTTGATGAGATCGGAAGGATGGTCGGTTTCTTGATTCGCATAGTACACGCAGATTTTATTTTTCGCGGATAAATGTATCCCCCCGTTTTTTTGCTTGGCCTCCGAGAGGGCGCTGTCGGCTTCGGTAATGATCTTCTTCAGGTTGAAACGATTGATCGGGTGAAGAGCACGAATCCGATCCTGGGGCAGCATGGTGATCCCGAAACTCATCGTCAGATTTTTGTGCGGCTGGTACTCCTGCTCTTCAAAATAATGTTCGGCTACATTCTTTCTGATCCTGTCTGTGACGCTGGCGGCCTCTTCGCTGTCATGCACGGAAGACAGAAAAAAGAGAAATTCCTCGCCTCCGTAGCGGCAGAGAAGGTCTCCTTCACGGATGGATGCATTGAGAATCGTCGCCAATTCCCGCAGCAGCCGGTTGCCGGCTTCATGGCCGTTGCGATCATTGTAATTCTTGAACCAATCCACGTCCCCCATCACGAGGGCGTAAGAATCTTCTTCCAGCTGGCGTTTGCTTTTTGACCGCAATTTCTGCAGAACTTTTTCTAAAAAAGGTTCCGGGCGCAGCAATCCCGTCAGCGCATCGTACCGGATGAGGTTGAGTTTATTGATGGCGATGGCGATATGCTCGCATAGTTTCTTCAATACCTTTTCATCCTCTTGAAAAAAACCGGTTTCCGCCGGCGTATCCCCCGAATATTTATTGTAGACTTCCAGAACGCCGATAGTTTGCTTGGCATGTATGATGGGAGCTGCAATAATGCTGCGGAGAGGAGAGTCCAGCTGATCGATATATCGGTGCGACATGCGTTCGTCCCCGGCGAGTTCATGGAGATTGATCGTACGTCCGTGGCGGGCGGCGGTTGACGCAAAATCCCGGGAATCGACCAGAACGACATGCTTGGCGAAATCCGGGTGAGAGAGGAATGTGCCGTCCCATACAAGAGGCTTGAGATATTTTCCCAGGGTTTCATTCTCATCCATGATATAGAAAGAGATGCTTTCGGCGGCGACGATCTCCCGGATATCGTGGAAAATATCAAGAAAGGCGGTGACGTCGTTCGCGACGTAGAGTTTTTTAAGAATATGCTCGGTTTTTTGCTTTTCTTTTTTCAGCTGGTTATATTCCGATTCCATGGCGAGGCGCTTTTCCATCTCCCGCACCACGGAATTCTGGACCGTCGCCTTGATATCATTGATTTGGATTTGGGTGTCGGAAAAATCCAGAAGGTTTTTTTCCAGGGCGAAATTGAGGTTTTCCACTTCATGAACCAGTAAGGAGTGCTCGATGGCGGTGAGCAGGATGCGCTGATATGCGGCAGCGCTTCGGTCGCCTTCCGAAATGGTGAAGGCGTCCAAGTATCGGTTGGGCGGCCAACCCAAGATGAGACCATGGATGTCGTCATCCGGGCGTCCCGTGATGATGATGCTGGTGGTTTTCCGGAAAAGGCCTTTAAGCGAGGAATACGCTGCGAATGAGGAAGAGGTCACAAGGACATTGAAGTCGATAACCTGAAGCAGGGTGATCGCTTTTTCCAACGTGGACGCAAAATAGACGGCGCCGTGGGACCGGGCATGCCTGCCCAGCCAATCGAATTCGCTCGACTTATCATTGAGAACGAGCAGGTTGGCGGGAGGCCGATTCTTTTGCCTGTCGATCGGTAGTTGCTTCACGCTTCTTGAAAACCTCAAACCTCGGATTTTTTACAAACGGCACAAATCAGGGAGCGACGCCCCTTATTATGCTCCTCCACCCAATTGAATTTATAATATTTTTTATCTGCCTAGTCAATGGATTTTTACATTTTACGTTTCGAGGGACCTGTGCTATATTCATTCTCGTTATGATTTGTGTGCGATTCGCTCCCAGCCCGACCGGACATCTTCATATCGGCGCCGCGCGCACGGCGTTATTCAACTGGTTGTACGCGCGCCGCCATAACGGGCGGTTCGTTTTGCGGATCGAGGATACCGATATGCGGAGATCATCCGAAGAGATGTCCGGAGGGATCATTGAAAGCCTTCGATGGTTGGGAGTCGATTGGGACAAGGGACCTATATTCCAGTCCCAACGTCTGGACGTATATCGGGAAAAGGCGAAGGCCCTGGTGCGGAAGGGGGCCGCCTATGTCTGTACATGCACTCCGGAGGAAATTAGTCGCCGGAGGACTCTTGCCAAACAGAGCGGGAGATACGCGGATGTTCGCTGTGACTGTCGTCAACTCGATGACAAAGAGAAGCGCCGCCGGGAGATGGAAGGCCGGCCGCGGGCGATCCGGTTTATGGTTCCGGAAGGAGTCACTCGTTATCACGACATGCTGCACGGAAATATATCCGTTAATCACAGCGAGATCGAAGATTTTGTGCTGCTGCGCGGCGACGGCTTGCCCACCTATCATCTTTCCGTCGTCGTCGATGACATCGCCGAAGGGATCACCCATATCATTCGGGGAGATGATCACATTTCCAACACGCCCAAACAAATTATGCTCTACCGCGCCTTAGAAGCGCCTCTTCCCGATTTCGCTCACCAATCGCTTATTTTGGGGCCTGACAAGAAAAAACTGAGCAAGCGTCACGGCGTCACGTCGGTTCTTCAATTTCGTGAAGACGGAATTCTACCGCTGGCCCTTCTGAATTATCTGGTGCAAATGAGCTGGTCCCCGGGAGAAGAACGGATTTATTCCCGTGAGGAAATGTTTGAGATGTTTGCTCTGGAAAAGAAAAAGCGGGGAAATCCCGTATTTGACATGAAAAAGCTGGCCTGGTTCAATGGGCAGTTGATATCGAACATGACTTCGAAGGAACTCTTTCCGCTGGTCCGCGAGGAGTTGCGCCGGTCCGGAATGTGGACGGCTTCACTGGAAAAAGAAAAAAAAGACTGGTTTCTGCGTCTTCTGGATCTGCTTAAGGAAAGAGGTCACACGATCAAGGAATTTCCTTCCCGGGCGAAGCCTTTTCTATCGGATGATGTGCACTATGAGCCCGAAGCGGTTCGGAAGCGACTGGCTGATCCCCGACTTCCGCAAGCATTGAAGACGCTCGAAGAGGATTTCCGGGCGATGGCGGAGTTCCGTGCTTCCTCTATCGAATCGATTCTGCGGAATAGAGCTGACCGGCAAGGTGTAAAAGCGGCGCTTCTGATCCACGCACTACGGGTTCTCGTCCTGGGAACCGGAGTGAGCCCTGGAATATTTTCCGTCCTTGAGCTGATCGGGAAAGAAAAAACCCTGGAAAGAATCGCTTACCTCGACGATCTCATCCCGTCGAATTGAAATAGGCGCTACACAGTCGACTGCGGCTCATCCCTGACGTCTCTCATCCGGTTTCCTCCGCACCATCTTCCCCTTCGGTTTCCATCTCATTCCGGTTTGTCATGTTCCGTCGACAATGCGCGGGAAAAGGATGTCGCCGTTTCTTCACATGGGATTGAGCGGCGGCTTTTTTTTCAGACGAATAAAGGATCCCGGCCGTGGCATGAATGTTGCTGAATATCGAGCTGAAAGGAGGTTCGAAATGCGAGAGAAAAAAGTTTTGAAAGGGGTGGTCGCCGCCGCTCTTATTCTGGTCGTTATTGCGGTCAGTGGATTCTTCCCCTTGGATCTGGAGGCCCGGGTCGGTCTATGCGAAGAAGCTCTTGGGCGATGCGCCATGGACGCGGCCGTGGCCGGTTTGATGGGAGGAGCTCATGCTTTCGGGGCGTATGCGGCCGGATGTGTGCTGGGCTACTCATGGTGTCTGGATTATTATTGAGTTGCATGGGAGAAAATGAATGAACACAGCCATCAGATTGAAGAGGTTTAGCGGATTGGTGATCGTCACATTGATTCTTTTCGGAGTCTTGCTTCCCGGAGGTTTGAACGCCAAAGCCTGTGAAGACGGTTTTATGCGTTGTATGTCCGATCCGATTTATTCGTCCATTCATGTGGGTGCTCTGTACTGCGGGCTGGGCTATCTCTTCTGTAAAAAGTATGTGGAGTGAAGTCATACCAATGGGCGGAAATAGCCGCGGCCCCATCGAAAATTCACTCATGCGACGCCTGCGGATCGTTTTTATGGCGGGGATGGCATCGCTGTTTTTAGGGTTGGCGGTGTTTTGCGTCGGAGATAAAAAGGCGGCGGAGATATGCCTGGAAGAGATCGGATCGGTGGGAACATTGGATGACGACCTTCTGTTTCAATGGGTGGGAGTCGCCGTCGATCGGGAGCAGAAGCTTTATGTCACCGATGCCATGGATTACAGGCTGAAAAAAATCGATATTCAGGGGAGACTCTTGAATTCGGTGGGCGGAAGAGGACGGGGGCCGGGACAGTTCCTGGCCCCGCGGAATCTTGTCTGGTTTGACGGCAGGCTCTATGTCAGCGACCAATATGTTCCCGGTCTTCAGGTCTTTGATGAAGAACTGAGATACCGTCGGAGGATCATGTTTCAGCAGCCGATTGTGGATTTCGAAGTCATTTCGAGCGATCGGGTGGTTATCTCTTCCTTGACGCCCAACAAAAAGCCGGCGTTGTATTTTTTAGACGGGTCGGGAGAACCGAAAGGGAGCCTGGTTTACAACGATCAAAAAGTGCCGTTTATGCAGGAATCGGTCAGTTTCTGCATGGATCGAAGAGGAGACTTCTACTTGGCTTTTTCTTTCCAGAACCGGATCGAGAAGTGGACCGGAGATGGAATTTTTCTGTGGCGCCGTCACCCGCTGAAAAAGGTCAAACCGGTCCGAAAGCGGATCGGGGGATGGGAGGTCCCCACAGAGGTCGTTTTGAAAGATATCGCCCTGGACAGCCGGGATCGGATTTTTGTATTGGGAGGCGGGTATTCGCGGAATCGAAGCCGGGATATCTATGTCTACGATTCCGAAGGGAAACCTTGCGGGAACCTGCTGCTGCCCGAGCCCAGTCATTGCCTCTATATAGACTCCAAAAATAATCTGTACGCACGCGCCAACGAGGGAATCACGCTGAAAAAGTATCGAATCATAGAAACTTCACGCCAAATCGGAGGAAGGCGAGGCTCCTAGATCCCGGAACGTCCGGCAGAAAGGGAGAAGAGGAGGGATGAGAACACGACCGCGGATGATTTTCCTGTTTTGCTTTATGCTGATAGGGATGTCGTTGCTCTCCACCGCCTACGGATCCGATGTTTACGGGAAGATGGAATTTATGGAGGGGAGGGATCAGAATCCGGACGGGGATGATACCGGGGAGCTTCTCTTGTTTATCCACTCAGCGGATCTGATGTGTTTCAACTGTTTGGAGGGGATACTTGAATTTATTCGGATGCTGCCCCGAGACATCCAGCACGCACGAGTCCGGGGTATCTTGGTCCCCCGAAGGTCCGACCGCGATCGTTACTCCGCGGCTTCCCCCCTCATCCAACTAAAAAAGATCCGTGGTTTCATCGCTGCCCATCAATTGTGCTTTCGTGTGGTTGTGGACTCCCGAGGGATTTTTTCCTCCTTTGTATCCGAAGGCTCTTTGCTTGTCGTCGTGGACGCTTCGCGGGGGGCATGCACAGGCTATGATTTTCCGCTTTCCCGAAAGGAAAAGCAGGAGATCCGGAGCGCGCTGGGTCTATCCCTAGGGCTGTGCGGAAGGAGTGTGAAATAACGGCTTCCTCTCCCTGAATCGGCCCGGCTGAATGTCCGGTTCCGATAAAAGAGAGCCGTATTTCAAGTCATATAAAGCATTGGAATAATATATGAAATCTGCTACACTAGCTCCGGCGTGACGGCGTATTCATCGATCGTGTCTTAAGCCGCGCCTGTAGCTCAGTGGATAGAGCGCTGGTCTCCGGAACCAGAAGTCGCAGGTTCGAATCCTGCCAGGCGCGCCAATCCTTTTTATCGAGAATAAGATGATTCCGGCCAGAACCATCGTTTCCGGTTATCGTTTCTCCGATTCATCACCCATCAGGTCCCCTTTTCTTCTTTCGAGTCCATGGGTTGGGATTCTTGAACGCTTCCGTATAGGGGGCAAATAATGAATAGTGTTTCACCCTCATGGAAGCGGTTCCGATGGCTTTTATCGGGAGGGCTCGTTCTTTTCCTTGCAGGCGGCGGATCGTCTTTCCCAAGGACGGATCCTGTTCTCAAGGGCGTGGTCACCGCCGTATACGACGGCGATACTCTGCGGGTGAAATTGCCGTCCGGCGGCGAACAAAAAGTCAGGCTTATCGGAATCGATACGCCGGAGATGGACGATGAGCGCGAAGATGTCAGGTACAGGGCTTTTCTCGCCAAACGGTTTGCCTATTATCATTTGTTCCGGGAACGGGTCTCTCTGGAATTGGATTGGGAGCGGGAGGATGAATACGGCAGGATCCTGGCATATGTCTGGTGGGGCAACCGGATGTTCAATGAATTCATCCTTCGGGAAGGATTTGCTGCTGTGTTTTTGAAATATCCATTCAGGAAGGATTATCGACGGCGTTTTATCGCCGCCCGGAATCTGGCGAGACTGGAAAACATCGGATTCCGAATGCAGGCGCCCTATCCTGATCTGCCGCCGAATGAGCTGAAAAACCACTTGGGGGAATTGGCATCCATACGCTTTCGATGTCATACCCGTTCGCAAGGGCGGTTCGTTTTTCTCTCGGATGTGAAAGGTCGTTTTTCGGCGTTAATATCCTTGAAACGAGTGATGGATTTTCCTGATTTGGAAACCTTGGAGGGCAGGATGGTCCGCGTGTCCGGTTTTTTGGAAGAATATCAAGGGAATCCTCAGATCATGCTGGCTTTTCCCCGTCAGCTCGAAATGGTTCCATAGGCCGTGCTGCGGGAATCCGGATTGCATCCCGGCCGGCATCCCCTCTCATGATCCTGAAAAGACACTTGCATTGGCGAGGGCTATCGATTATTTTTTACTATTCGGGATGATTCGAATATCGACGATCCGTGTCGTGTTCGGCTCGAATCATGCGGAAGAGTGGAGCGGAACAGTGGAAAACGGAAACCTGCTATTTTATTTTTTCATCATTTTTGCGTCGGCCAAGATCATGGGGGAAATATTTGTCCGGTTGAAAATGCCGGCACTGATCGGAGAGTTGGTCGCCGGCATCCTTCTTGGGAGTCACGTGTTGGGGCTCATCGATTCTTCAAACCATGTGCTGATGTCTTTTGCCGAAATCGGAGTGATCTTTCTCATGTTCCATGTAGGTCTGGAAATCAGGGTTAAAGATCTGCTGGCCGTGGGGCGGACGGCGGTGCTTGTCGGTATTCTGGGGGTTTTGTTTCCTCTGGTCATGGGATTGTTGGTGATGCTGTTGATGGGACAGGACATGATCGCCAGCTTGTTCGTGGCGACGGCGATTCTTGCCACCAGCGTCGGGATATCGGTGAAAGTACTTCAGGATATGGGCCTCATCAAGCATAGGGTGGCCTGTATCGTGCTGGGAGCCGCGGTGCTCGATGATATATTGGCTCTGATCATCCTGGCTCTGGTGAAAGGATTGGCAAGCGGAAAAGTCAATATAGCCGAGTTTGTTATGCTGGTTTTCGAGTCCCTGGCTTTTGTAGGTTTTCTGACATGGTGGGGTCCGAAATTGGCCAGGCGAACCAGTAAATGGATCATGCGCCTGAACATTCCTGAAGGACCTTTTGTGATCTCCGTGATTTTATGCCTGGGATTAGCCGAATTGGCAGACGTGATCGGCTTGGCCGCGATCATCGGATCGTTCATGGCGGGAATCGTCATCGATGAATTGGCCGGAGTCTACGGGTTGGAAGACAAAGTGAAATACGTCAATGAGTTTCTCCTGCCGTTCTTTTTTGTGATGATGGGAGCGCATCTCAATCCACGGGCTTTTGCTCGTCCTTCCATTTTGGTGTTGATGATCGTCATCACCATCGTCGCCGTCATCAGCAAGATGCTGGGATCGATCATAGCCTGCCGCCGGGAAGATTGGACGACCGGGATTCAAACCGGAATCTGTATGACCCCCCGGGGAGAGGTCGGTATCATCGTCGGTTTGATCGGGCTTTCGCTGCATACCATTTCTCAGGAAATATACTCCGTCGTCCTCGGCATGTCCCTCCTGACCACGCTTATCACTCCGCCCATGATCCAGGCGGCATTTCGGAAACGGAAGAGCGTGTGTGAGTAAACGCAAAGGTTCGTTCTCCGTCTTAGGAATAAGGGGATCGAAATCCATGGTTTTCCGTATAAACAAGCCGAGAGATAAGGGAGAGAATGAATTTGAACTTTTAACTGTTCTGGGGTATCATCTTTTTATCTTTTTTGAGGTTGAGTTTTTCTTTAATTCCAGGAGGAGGATCGCATGAAAATCCGCCTTTTTACCATAATGATCATTGTGAGTCTAGCGTGTTTGCTTCCCGGATCCCGTGACCTTGCCGCTGGGGAAAACGGAATACAGGAAGAGTCTGCGATAACGGCGGATCTGTTCGATAAGCTGAAATGGCGGAACATCGGTCCCGCCAATATGTCCGGCCGGGTGGCGGATATCGAAGGAATTCCCGGAAATCCGAATATCGTCTATGTAGGATCCGCTTCGGGAGGAGTTTGGAAGACCGTCAACGGTGGAGTGACCTGGGAATCCATCTTCGACGATCAACCCGTCGCTTCCATAGGGGACATGGTCCTGGAACCCGGTAATCCGGACGTTATTTATGTGGGAACCGGAGAATCCAATGTCCGCAACAGCGTTTCCTTCGGGAACGGGGTATACAGATCGACCGATGGGGGAAACAGCTGGTCTCACCTAGGATTGGAAGAAACGCGGTATATATCACGAATCGTGATCGACCCCAAAAATCCGGCGGTTGTTTACGTCGGAGCTCTCGGTCATATTTACGGTCCCAACGATGAGCGGGGAGTCTATCGGAGCGATGATCGAGGTGAGAGCTGGAGCCGGGTTTGTTTTTTGGATAATCATCATGGTGTGTCCGATATGGATATCAATCCCGAGAATCCGAATATTATCTATGCCGCCTTCTGGCATTTCGAACGCAAACCATGGACTTTTACCAGCGGAGATGAAAAAGGCGGTGTCTTTCGATCGGTCGATGGGGGACGCAGCTGGAAAAAGCTTACGGTAGGTCTCCCTAAATTAATGGGACGTATCGGAGTCAAGGTCGCGCCCAGTAATCCGGATGTGGTTTATGTGATTGCGGAATCGAATGAGGGGACTTTGTTTCGTTCGGAGGATAAAGGGGATCATTTCCGGCAGATGTCCGAACGAAGGGATATCGTGTCGCGGGGATTTTATTATGCGGATGTGCGGATTGATCCCCGGGATGCCAATGTCGTTTATGCCGCGGCGTCAAGGCTTTTCGTGTCATTGAACGCGGGAAAGGATTTTGAGCGTATATCGGATTCGACGCATGTCGATTTTCACAGCCTGTGGATCGATCCTGAGAATCCGCAAAGGATGTGGCAGGGACAGGACGGAGGCATCGCCGTCTCCACCGACAGGGGGAAAACATGGGAGAATGTGAACAATTTCCCCCTGGGTCAGTTTTATCAGATCTATGCCGACAACCGATTGCCTTTCTATTATACTGGAGGCGGCCTGCAGGATAATGGAACCTGGTTCGGGCCCAGCCGTACCCGGGAACCGTTTGGGATCATGAATGACGACTGGAGGATGATCAGCTTCGGCGACGGTTTTTATATCGTAGCCCATCCGGAGGATCCGGAACTGTTTTTGACGGAATCCCAGGGAGGCCGCATCGTCCGCACGGATATGCGGACACGGGAACAGCAGTCGGTCAGTCCTCAACCTTACGGTGCGGGCGGGGGGCCGGCATCTCTGCTGCCCTACCGCTTCCATTGGAATGCTCCCATCATTCCCTGCCCGCATGATGATAATACGGTCTATTTCGCTGCGAACGTGGTCTTTAAATCCACGGATTTCGGTATGTCCTGGGAAAAGATCAGCGATGATCTGACCACCGACGATCCCGGAAAGCAGATGACGGCCGGCGGGCCGGTCTGGACCGAAAACACGACCGCCGAATACCACTGTACGATCATCAGCTTAGCCGAATCTCCGGTCCAGCCGGGTGTCCTCTGGGCGGGAACCGATGACGGCAATCTGAATGTCACCATGGACGGGGGAGGGGTCTGGAGGAATGTCGTCGGCGCCATCCCGGGAATTCCCGATCATTCACCGGTTTCTCATGTAGAACCCTCCCGGTCATCGGCGGGAATGGCCTATTGTGCGTTCGATCGCCATGGCTGGGATGATTTTAAGCCATATATTTATCTGACCACGGATTTTGGACGTTCATGGACGGATATTACAGGGAATCTCCCCGAAGAAGGGTATATTTGGGTCGTCCGTGAGGATCCGAGAAACCCAAACGTCATCTATGTGGGGACCGAGTTGGGACTTTACGTGTCCTTGACAAGAGGAGAGGAATGGTTACCGCTCCATATGGAAAATCTTCCCTCTGTTGCGGTTCATGACATCCTCGTTCATCCGCGGGATAATGATTTGATCCTGGGAACCCATGGACGGGGGATTTGGATATTCGATAATATCTCCGCGCTGCAGGAGCTGTCTGAAGAAAACCTGACGGACAGCGCATATCTGTTTACCTTCAGGCCGGCATTTCGCCATTCCATGCTCGCCACCCGATATGGGATCGGCAATAAACTTTTTCAAGCCCCTAATCCTCCCTATGGAGCCTTGATCACGTATTATCTCGATCAGACAAGCCATGATGCCGACATCAAGATCGAGGTCTTGGATTCCAACAGAGTAATCATACGGACCATACGTGATATTCCCAGGGAAAGAGGTTTGAATCGAACGTCCTGGGATCTCCGTGTGGAAGGACCGCGAAAACGAAAATCGGATGAGCCCGAAGAGAGGTCCGCCGGGCGCGGACCGCAGGTGCTTCCGGACGCCTACAGCATCCGCCTGACGGTCGACGGAAAAACTTTTGAAAAGCCGCTTCAAGTCCAAATGGATCCTACGGTGGATGTTTCCAGGGAAGACCTGGTAGAAAAGTATGAAGCGGAAAAGGTTTTGACTGAGATGATCTCCATCGGAAATGATGCTCTTCGCGCACTCGATAGTGTGAAATCACAACTGGAAGAGCGCAGAAAATCTCTCCAGAACATGCGTGATGATGTTTCGGTTGAAAGTCTGGACGTGATTGATGAGTATCTGGAAAAGATCCAAAGCCTTCTATCGCGGCTTGTCCGTTCCTCGGATCCGTTGGATCGAGATCGGGGGGCGCGTCTGATGGATAAGATTCGCTCCTTTTTCGGTTCGCTCGATGAGGTGAATGCCGCGCCTACCAAAGCTCAGAAAACCTACTACGGAGAACTGAGAAACGGCTTTTCGGAGGAGATGGACGTGGTCAATACATTTCTGGCGGATTCACTCCCCGAGCTCAACGAAGCGTTGGAGCTTACGGGAGTACCGGTGTTGCTGATCCCCGGTTTGATCGATAGCGCGATCCGCTGATCCGAGGTGTCTCCGCTGTCCCGGCAGGTGGATGCAAGCGGGATGCGAAGGTAGAGAAAACATGTCAATGAAAGGAGAATGAAATGGTGGATTTAACGACTTCTTATATGGGTTTGAGCTTGAAAAATCCGATTATCGTTTCCAGCAGTGATCTGACACGGGATCTTGAGGGAGTGAAGAAATGTGCGGAAGCGGGTGCGGGCGCCGTGGTTCTCAAGTCGATATTTGAAGAGCAGTTTATTTTGGAGTCCGATATCCCGCTTGAGGATTATACCGCCTATCCGGAGGCCTTGGATTATATGCGCAGCGGAGGTCTGCTTGAATATGCTCCCCGCAGAATGGTCGAAATGATCCGACAAGCCAAGCAGGAGGTGGAGATACCCATTATCGCCAGCATCAACTGTCAGACAACGAAACTCTGGACGCGTTTCGCGCGACAACTGCAGGACGCCGGAGCGGATGCTTTGGAGTTGAACCTATACACTCTTCCGTTGAATCCGGATGTTTCGTCCGCCGAGATTGAGGAAGGTCATATCGAAGTGCTGAAGAAGGTCAAGCAGGGTATTTCGATTCCCGTGTCCATGAAGATGACTTCGGAATTTACCTCGCTCGCATACCTGTCGAAGAGGCTGGCCGATCATGGATGTGACGCGATTGTTTTTTTCAATTGGTTTCTCGAGCCCGATATCGACATCAAATCGTTGAAAACGAAAAACCGGATCGGAAAGGGAAATTTCTATCAGGTTTTGAAATGGATCGCGCTGATTTCCGGCCGGGTGGATTGTCCGCTGGCGGCGTCGGGGGGCATCGAACAGGGTCTGGATGTCGTAAAGCAGATCTTGGCGGGAGCATCGGCGGCTCAGGTCTGCACGCTTTTTTATAAAAAAGGCTTGGGCGAGATTCGCAATCTGCTGCGTGAGATTGAGGCTTGGATGGAAGAACGCGGATACTCAGGGCTGGATGAATTCAGAGGGGAACTGTCATTCAAGCAGCAGGAATTGATAAAGCGGGATCTGGGAGAAGCCGGCTCCTATATGAGATCACAGTACCTGAAAACGATTTCTCATTTGAACGGGGATTAGATCGGAGATACCCCCCCGGGAGGGGAAACCCGGGAGAACCGCGTTGATAAGCGGAAAGGGTGCATTGAGGGAGGGATATCGCGATGGCTGAAGAACAAGCCAGGAAAAATTTGCTGATGTCGTTTCCCGGGACTTTCTGGGTTGCGAACATCATGGAACTGTTCGAACGGGGAGCTTATTACGGTTTGAACGCCGTCCTGGCCATTTATCTGGTCAAGGAACTCAATTTTGACGAACAATCCGTCGGATTTCTTCAAGGCCTTGTTTATGCCGTCACCTATGTCATGCCGATCATCGGAGGGGCGCTCGCCGAACGATTGGGTTATCGCAAGATGCTGCTGGTGGCTTTCTCCCTACTCACCATGGGGTATTTTCTAGCCGGGAACGTTACGACATACGGGCTTATTTTTCTATTCCTGCTGATCATGGCAACGGGGAGCGGGTTGTTCAAACCGATCATATCCGGAACCGTGGCGAGAACGACCACGAAAGAAAACAGCGGTTTCGGATTCGGCGTGTATTACTGGAGCATCAACCTGGGGGCTTTTCTGGCTCCGTTTTTCATCTCTTGGATCAAGGGCTTCAGCTGGAAATATGTGTTTTTCTCTTCCGCCGCCTGGTGTTTTATGATGATGCTGCCGGCGGCTTTCCTGTACAAAGATCCCGAGAGGCCGGAGAATACCAAGGCGATGAAACAGGTTCTGACTGAAGCTATGCTGGTGTTGCGGGACTCACGTTTCATGTTGATGATCGTGATCTACTCCTGCTTCTGGATTCTTTATTTCCAGACTTTCGGATCCGTTATGTGGTATTTGAGAGACTTTATCCATCGTGCTCCCGTGGATGCATTCATGCAGAAGGTGCCGTTTCTGAGAAATTTCGCGTTTGATGCCGAATTCGTTACCATCATCAATGCCGCAACCATCATACTACTGGTGGTTTTTATCAGTCGTCTGGTCAAGAACCTGAAACCGCTTCCCGTTATGTGCGCCGGTATCATCATAGGAACCGCTTGTTTCTTGGTGTTGGCTCTGACTCACAATCCGTGGATGTTTATCCTGGCGATCGCCGTCTGGTCGATCGGGGAGATGACGGCTCATCCCAAGTACTACAGCTATGTCGGTATCGTGGCCCCGAAAGATAAAGTAGCGGTATATATGGGCTATGCTTTTCTCTACGGTGTGATCGGAAGTCTGGTGGGCAGCAACTTGGGGGGAACCCTGTATGAAAAAATCCTGCGACCGGCGGCGCCTCCGGAAGAGTCCGTATTACGGGGGGCGGCGCTTTCACCGCAGGTCGTTAGCCAGGTCAGGTTGTTTTGGCTGATATTTGCCGGGATCGGAGTGCTCTGCCTGGTCGGGATGTTGTGGTATAACCGTGTTTTTGCGGACGATACCCCCAAAGCCAACCGAAAAGCCTGGAAAGTCATGCTGGGCATCTATATCTTCATCGCGGTCGTGGGAATATATTTTCTGTCGGCGTCTCTCTTTTTCGATCCGCAGATTCAATGGAAAACTTTCATTCAGGCGTTGATCATGCTGGGGCTTGGAGGAGGAGGGACCTGGCTGAGTCTGAGCTCGAAGGGATGAAGCGGATCTTCCGGGGAAAAAGCCGGGATTATTCTTCTCCCGGCCTGATCGCGGATTTGACAGTTTCCGTCTGAGATTTCAAAGTATCTTTAATCATATCGCTGATCAGATCGAATGCCTTGATGATCTTGGGATCGGCGATGGAATAAAAAACGTTGATACCCTGACGCCGTGTGGACACAATCCCCTTGGAACGCAGGATCGCCAGATGCTGGGAAAGATTCGCCTGCGTGATTCCGGTCAGATCGACCAATTCATTAACCGTCATCTCCCGCTCTCTCAGCTGATCGAGGATCATCTGTCGCTTGGGATTGGCGAGAGTCTTGCATACATCGGAATGCAGAGCATAAAAATCCATATTTTTCATGGTTCAGCCTCTGGCAAAATTTAATTACAATATTCGAAGTTAATTATACACTGCTTTAGCGGCCGTGTCCAGAATTCCCGTTTTGGTTTCCACGAAAGACACCGCCCCCGGAAAAAATGGCGGCCGGCACCTATCTGCACCGATATCCGTGCTATAACAACGGATACGGTGATGGAAATCCTAATCCGTTTCCGGATAGAGAAGCGCATTCAACAGGAATTTGTAGGTGCCGTGCGATTGAGCGCGGTGTTGACAGCGAAATCCGATTAATATGAAGTGCCCTTTTTTATAGCGGGTGTCGACCACCGCTGCTTTTCTGGCGATGAATTCCTCTCCCAACAACCAGCCGCTGTCGAGAACGTCATCGTTGGGATAGCTGGCAACCACGGTCCGATCCCAATCTCCGGAAGGAATGCGGGTGCTCAAACCCAAGCTGCGGGAGAATACCGCGGAGGCTTTCTCCGGCATTCCGTATCCGATGGGAGAACGGTTGTTCACGTTGATTCTCAGGATCGATGTGGGGCAAAAGAATTTGCTGCGGTCGACCCGTTCGAGAGAGTCGGTTACGGGAGGCTTGAATTCTTTGAATATGAGTCCACAGGCATTATTGAGGGTTATGCAGATTCCGCCCTGCGCAACGAAATCCTTCAGACCATCGATGCCGGCTTTTCCGATTCCGCCTCTATATTCGGGGGGGCCTTCCGTGTAACGGCTTGCATAAGGAGAAGTGGGTGACGGTTTCCCATCTTTGATGATTTCCGCCGCTTCATCGGCGAAAACGATCACATCGAAATTTTCCTTGAGATCTATTTTATTCTTGCCCTTGGATTGAAAATCCTGGTTGTGCAGCGTGGTGAAAGGAATGTCCAGATCATCCAGAACATATCGGGTCCATCCCTCATCCATGTTGGCTTTCCAGGATTGGTAAACGCCCACTCGATGTCTTTTGAGAGGAGTGATCTTCAGTCCTTCGATATCGGGAAGCGAATGAACGGGGAGGTCGAGTTTTTTTACCAGCCCGGACAGCAGAGAGAGGGCCTCAGGTGTATTCTTTATGACGAAACTGCCGGGGGCTGCTGTATAATCATCGATGTGCACGGTCTCGCGGGAGCGGTGGATCTGAACTTTGGCATTCAGCAGGGCGAAAGCAGCTGTGTATGCGGCATTGATGCGGGAATCGATCAGAAAAAAAGCGGCATCCGGTTCCGGTGCCGCCGCCGATGCGAAAGAATTTAAGGAGAGCGGAGACAGCTTGGCCTTAAAAGGCCGGTCGATCCGTTCACACGTGACGCCCATCTGAAGTGGAAGCGTCCATCCCGCATTGTCATAGGGAGGAACCGGAGGGCCGCCGGGATATTGGCGGAGATCGGGATACTTCTGCTTCTCGAGCAGGGCCTGTGCATACGGTCGGTAGGGTTGAGACATCAGCACGACCGTAGAACCGGCCGGATAGAGCTTGCCGTCGGCTGAAAAATCTTCATGGGCTTTTTGAAGCTCCACTCCGCCCATCTCGAGGATTTGAAGCATCTTTCGCATGGTGAGCGGATCGTGCTGGCGGGGCGGGATGACAAAGGCGAAAGGCTGTCCTTCGGATTGAATATCGACGGCTTCCCGGCACATGCGATAGAAATTCATCAGGAAATCATTTTTATGCAAACCGGCTGTTTTGATAAGGCTTTTTGAAAGTGTGAGTTCGTATTCGACGATATCACGCAATCGCCACCAGCCTCCCAACCATGGATCAGGGAATTGCATGCGTTTTTCGACGTAGGCGTTGGGGATTTCCGTCGGTTCGATATAGATCGGAGAAGCGGTTTTTACCGAGGCCATTTCGCTGAGGATCCCAAGCGTATTGTGCAGCCAGGACGTGTCGTCACAGGCGCCGATCCACCAGCCGGTGAAGCTTCGTCCGTGCACGACGCCCTTGTGGCCGTTTTTTTGCATGTCATAGGACATGCTCATGCCGCACAAACCCACGCCTCTCCAGACCAGCGGGTGAACCGTGGGGATGGGGGGGTCCATGAAAGGGGGAACAAACAGGCGGGCGCCGGTGGATCCCATCTGGTGTTCGTCGATATGGATCTGGGGGATCCAGTCGTGATACAGAACTTTATTGACCGCACGGGTTTCGGGAAGATTGAACATGAACCAATCGCGGTTGTTGTCATGACCGGCGTAGTGCTGATACAACCACGGCATGCTCGTTCCTTCGTAAGAGGTTCCAACGTATTTGCGGTACCACTCGGTTACCATTTGTTCACCATCGGGATTGATGGTGGGGCAGAGCAGAACGATGACGTCTTTGAGAACCGATTCGGAATCATAAGGGGTGTTTCCGGTTACCAGATCGTAGGCGAGTTCCATGGACATTTGGGACGCGGCGATTTCCGTTGCATGCAGGCTGCAGGTGATCAGCAGAAGTATCTTGCCTTCAGCCGCCAATCGTTCGGCTTGCTCCGGACTCGTTCCGCGGGCATCGCGAAGTTTTTTGGTGATGGCTCGATATTCGTCCAATTTGCCCATGTTTTCAGTGGAACTGATGATTGCCATGAGCATGGGTTTCCCTTCGACGCTTTTTCCGATGTTTATCACCTGAATCTTATCGGATTCTTCATCAAGTTTGTGAAAGTAGGCCTGGATCTGATCGTAATCCGCCAGCTTCCGGTCCACGCCTACTTCGTGACCGAGAAAAGCCTTGGGTGAGGTCTGGGAAAAACCCGAAAGGGAAAAACCGAATAAAATAAGTCCGATGGTCCAAAAAGAGATGCGTTTCATTCGTCCTCCTTGCTCGATATATGAAAGCTTTTTATCATCTCCAAAAAATCCTGTCAAGGAAGGCATTGAAAGACCAAGGGGATTGACAAGGAATAGGACGAAGAAGAGTAAATAAAGCAGGATTTCATATTTGCTCCAAATTTGAAGTGTTTCATACGACTAAATGGGGTAAATAGATGGATTCCCGGTCAGAGGACAGGGCCGCGGATACGGTAAGGGCGGCGTACGATACCGCTGAATAGAGGTTGACAAACCGTCTGGTTAACGTTAGGATTTTGTGGGATTTATTATGAAATATCGAACATTGCATAAAAGCATGGGAGCCGCACTGGTTTTGAGCCTTTTGCTCTTTATTCCGGCGGCGGCTCAGGAGCCGGAGTCGGGGGATGTCTCTTTCGGGATTCCCAACACCGTCAGATCGGATCGTTTCGACATCAGCTTCCATTATTCCCGATGGACCCTTGATCTTATCAAAAGCTGGTTCGAAGAAGATCTCGTCAAAGCTCTCAGTGATGAAATCCGTGATGAGATCACGGCTCAGATCGGGGGGACCTACACCGGTCTGGATCGCGGCGATTATGAGCAAACTCTGGCGTTTGATTCGGGCGGTTCGAATTACGGCCTGGAAATTCGTTTCTATCCTCGGGGTAGGGAAGGGGCTTTCAGTTTGGGAGTGTCCTTCGAAAAGACCAACATGCGTATGTCCGTCATAGGTGATTTGACCCAAACGTACAGCAATGGAACCTTCGCCGAGGCGGCCGCAGAAGGAAGGATCGAATTTAATCCGTTTACCACCAACTTGAGCTTCCGCTGGGACCTGATGCCGGAATGGAGGGTAAAGCCATATCTGGTTTTGGGCTTGGGAGTCGGAGTGCTTGACGGCAAGGTCAGCTATATTTACGACGGCACTTATACATGGAACGGGGGAACGGATAAGATCGGCGATGAAGATATTCGTACTCTGCAGGAGTTGGAGGAAGAAATCGAATTCAATATTCCAAGCGTGCTGCCGATATTTCAATTGAACCTGGGTGTCCAGGCCGAAATCATCCCGCATATGCATCTGAAGGCCGAAGCCGGAATCTGGGATGGATTTATTTTAAGGGCTGGAGTCGTCTATAGTTTTTAGCCGTGGACATGCCATAGAAATAAAAATGGACTGCGCTAGATGGGGAGCCAGCGGTGCCCTGTTACCCACAATCCGCTAGAGTGGGATTGAATCCCCGGCCGAGGCCGGATTCGGTCTGGCCCGTGTTCGGGAAAGTGGTGATGACGGTGGGGTCCCACGCAAAGCGCTCTCTGTGAACCCCGTCAGGACCGGAAGGTAGCAGCGGCAGCAGAGACGCGTCTTGTGCTGTGGGTTTGCCTCACCCGAGCAAACTGTCCGGATAACGCAGGGTGAATACGGTCGGAGCCGGGTGCGCGGTCCTTTTTATAAATGAAAAGAAGGTGGAGAACAAGCATGCCGAAATCCAGGATGATTTTTTTGCTCGTTTGCATATTGGCAGCGGGCTTGAATTCGGGTTTTTATCGGGATCAACAAAAAGTCGACCCCGTCAACTGGAGAGAGTTGGTTCCTTTTCTGATCGATATCCCCGGATACGATGCAGACGGCGCTCCGGAAGGCAGTACGACTTCCATAGGTGAATTCAAAATCTCTCAGGCGGAACGCGGCTACATGTCGGGAGATAAGGAACTTCACATCGAGATCATCGATGGAGCCAATGTCTCCATGGTTTATCAAGGTTTTAAAATGGGAATGAATTTCGAGGTGGATACTTCGGAAGAATACTTGAAAAAGATCGAAATCAAAGGATTTACGGGAATAGAGCAGTACGACTACCAGGATCGTGAGGCTCAGGTCGTACTTCTGATAGGGGACCGGTTCTTGATGACGTTCAATGGGGAGAACTACCCCGAAGACGCTTCAGAACTCTCAAAGATCGCGGAGGCGTTTGATTTGGAAGGAATGGCTGATCTGGCGAAATAATCAAGCCTTCCTGAAATCGACCGGATATACCGGTCAATAATTCGATTCCTCTCTATTTTATAGGTGCTGCCGCGCATCGATTCGCCGGAGAGGGTGCGGCACGGATGTTTTCAGGCGTTTTTTTATGACCTCTCCATTTCATCATCGGTGAGTCCGAAATAATGACCGATCTCGTGGACGACGACCTCCCGCACTTTATTTTTTATCTCTTCATCGTTGCGGCAGATCGTTTCTATCGGTAGTTGATAGATGGAGATGACATCCGGCGGTGTGTTCCCATAATATGGGCCGCGGTGAGGGAAAGGGATACCGTGATACAATCCCAGGATCAGGCCTCGGCCCGGTGATTTTCCTAATTGACGGTAGACTTCCGCTGAAGGCTCCGGCTCCACGACCACGGCGATGTTGGCAAGCAGACGTTTGAAGCGCGCGGGAATACCGCGTAAAGACTCTTCCACCAAAACTTCGAATCGGGTTCTGTCCATGCGAATCGCCTTGCTTATTTCTCGATGCCCGTTCGGGCTTGTATCCCCTTCGCGTAATAATGCTTGATTTCGGCCATCTCCGTAACCAGGTCCGCGCGTCTGATGAGGGAATCGGGAGCATAGCGGCCGGTGAGAACAACTTCAGTGCGGAGAGGTTTCTGATCGAGAAATGAATGCACATCGTCTTCGCCGATGAGATGAAAATGGAGCGCGATGTTGATCTCATCCAGGATAATGATATCGAAGCGGAGGGAGTGCATGGCTTTAAGAGCCTCGCTCAATCCCTTCCGAGCCTGACGGATGTCGATTTCATCGGGATTGTCGGTGATGTGAATGAATCCTCTCCTGCCGAACTGCTCGATGATGATCAGAGGAGACAGCTTTTTTACCGCATCCAGTTCGCCGTATGGCTGTCCTTTGCAGAACTGAGCGATATAGGTTTTTTTTCCATGCCCGGCGGCCCGGAGAGCCAGTCCCAAAGCGGCCGTGGTTTTTCCCTTTCCGTTTCCGGTATATATTTGGATGCGACCCGAAGCATCGTCTGTCGGAGGATTCTGCGGCTGTTCCGGTTTTCCATAGAACGTATTCATGGCTTTGATTTTACTATAGGAAAAAGCCCTCGAAGCGTCAACCGGGGAATTCTAAAAACGCCGTCCGTATGCTATAATCAGCGGCATGTTGGATATCAAGTACCTGAATGAACATCCGGATGAGGTAATAAAAAAATTAGCGGGCCGGGGGATGGATCTCGATCTGGAGTCCTACCGTGGGCTTTCGCGAAACAGGAAGGAATTGCTGGGGGAACTTGAAAAACTGCGCTATCAATTGAATTCCAGTTCTAAAAAAATCGGCTTGATGAAGCGTGACGGAAAAGATGCGTCGGCGCTGATCGTAGAGATGAAAGGGGTCTCGGATAAGATCAAGAAACTCGAGGAAGACCTTCGCTGCGCCGAAGAAGAATTGCGGAATTGTTTACTTCAAATCCCCAATCTTCCCCATGACAGCGTTCCCATGGGCCGTGACTCACGGGATAACCGGGAAATACGCAGAGTGGGGGATATCCCGGAATTCTCTTTTTCTCCCCGGCCGCATTGGGAAATAGGAAAAAACCTTGGGATACTGGATTTTGAAACCGCGGCCAAGATAACGGGAGCGCGGTTCGCGGTTTACATGGGAGCCGGAGCGCGGCTTGAACGGGCACTGATTAATTTCATGCTGGATATTCACACACGTGAAAAGGGTTACTTGGAAGTCCTGCCGCCTTTCATTGTCAATGCCGAAAGCTTGACCGGAACCGGAAATCTACCCAAATTCGAGGAGGATCTCTTCAAGCTGAGGGGAAAAAACTGGTACATGATTCCTACGGCCGAGGTCCCGCTGACCAATACATGCCGAGGGGAAATCCTGGATGCTTCGGAGCTTCCCCGCCGGCTTGTCGCTCATACGCCTTGTTTCCGCAGTGAGGCCGGATCGTACGGAAAAGATATCCGCGGCCTCATAAGGCAGCATCAATTCAACAAGGTGGAGCTGGTCAGCTTTGCGCATCCGGAGCATTCGCTCGAAGAATTGGAACGCCTTACGGGAGATGCCGAAGACATCCTGAAAAGATTGGGGATGCCCTACCGTGTCATCGCGCTTTGCACCGGAGATCTGGGATTCGCGGGAGCAAAAACCTACGACCTTGAAATTTGGATGCCCCAGCGCAATGATTTCGTGGAGATCTCATCATGCACCAACTGTTGGGATTTTCAGGCCCGAAGGGCGAATATCCGTTTCAAGCGGGAAGTCGGCGCCAAACCGGAATATGTCCATACTTTAAACGGGTCCGGGTTGGCCGTGGGAAGGACGGTGAGCGCGCTTCTGGAGGTTTTTCAGCAGGAAGACGGTTCCGTTTTGATCCCGGATGCGTTGCGTCCTTATATGGATGGTCGTGAACGGATCACCTGCGGTTCCATGTGATGATCCTTCGTCCAATCCGCTTTGCAGAGGATCTGATACGGTGTTTTCTTGCCCCATGTAAAAGACAGTGGTAAAATAACCTTCTCCGTAACGTCGCGGAGGGATGGCCGAGTGGCTGAAGGCGGCGGTCTTGAAAATCGCTTCACGAGAAATCGTGACGGGGGTTCGAATCCCTCTCCCTCCGCCAGTAAACACCGACGGTTGCCGAGAGTGATTCTCGTCCGGTAATAACAAGAGTGTTGACTCCTTTGTCTCACATGTTAAAATAGCTGTGCTTGTTATTTGCCCCGAGCGGAGAGGTGCTGGAGTGGCTGAACAGGGTCGCCTGCTAAGCGATTGTGCCGACAAAAATCGGTACCGTGGGTTCGAATCCCACCCTCTCCGCCAGTAATCATATCATCCCTGAAAATCCACGATGAATATCTCCTTTACGGCTGTGTTTTACGGCGATTTGCATCTTATGGCATGGGGCGTCTATCGGATGCTCCGGAGGTGAACTTATCCCAGAATCAGATCCTTCAAACGGGGGTAAATTTTGAACTCCTCGTATTTTGGCTGATGCCGTACGGCATTTCCAAAGCGGTTGATCATGGTGTAATCCCACTCCGAGCCGTATTTGGAGTGCAGATCTTCCAGGGAAGAGTCGCGGTATAGAACACGCAGGATGTCCAGCGAAAAGAGGATGCTGTCCAGCATTTTCCAGATCGCCAATTCTTTGGAACGCTGGTGGGAATGAGGAAGACCGATCAGATTGATGACATGACGGTTATCGAAAACCTTGTCTCTTACCGCCTGCATCAGCATGCTGATCTCCAAGGCATATCCTCCGAAAGGCGAATATTCTCGCCAAGCGTCCATGGGAGCTCCCTGATCTCCATGCAGCAGAAAGGTGAACTGGCGAAGCCATCTGTAATGAAAATGGTGGCTGAGATAACGAAAGATTCCTTCCAGGCGCTGCGTGACGCGTCCGCCGCGATAAATGTATTCCCGCCATATTCTTTCCAAATTATCGATCATTTCTTTCGAGAGAAACTGTTCCCGGTTTTTCGGAGTCAAAATCTGGTGATTTCGTTTGAGCTTGCTCAAGGTTGTGATGAGATGTTCGATTTTATTTTTTTCTCCCGTCAGCTCGAGGCGATGATGAACCATTGCCATTTCGATGATCGCAATCGTCACGTCCAGATAGTCCATCGGTTTGATCCGGCCGTCCACGATCATCTCCTGAATTTCGTAAGGAAGTATGATCCGGGGGCTGCCGCTCTTTATATAGCTGATGCGGCCTAATTTCTTTATCTGATCGTCGATCTCGGGGTCTCCGATTTCCCCCCTGAAGGAAAGGACCCAGGGAGTGAACAGGAGAAAATAGTTCATCCAATGATATTGGGTGTAGTCGTCATCGACGAAAAGCAGAAGGGTTTTTTCCGGAGCATGCCCGGTTTTTCGGCCGAGGGATTCGATCCACTTGACCGCTTTCATGACGTTTTCAGCCTTTCCCAGGGCTTTCTTTGCGATGACCGTACGTCCATCCTGTTTGGAATAAAGACGATTGCGGTCGGCATAAAACACGGGAATCCGATTTTGATCGCAGAAACGGCAGAGAGAGGAGGGACCGGCTTCACCTTCTTGATAACTGAGAAATACTTCGCAGAATCCCTTGTCCTGCAGCTTTTTCAAGCAGCTTAATAGTTCTCCCCCAGTCCAGCGGGCTTGATCACCGCGTCCCCACCAGCTTACCATGACGAAATAGATTTTGAGGTCTTGCTCACGAATGGTTTCCCGAATGATCGGAAATAAATCGCGTTTGAGAATTTGTGATTCATCCAGAAAACCGGGATAGCCGATTGTGATCACGGGGTTCTCTTGAGAAGTGCGGGGGAAGAAGCGTTCCCGCTGCATGGAATTGAGTTCATCGAGTGAAAGGAAGTCGATCATTTCACGTTTCTTTTCACTCAATGGACCATTCCCCTGAAAAGCGAATCAGATGCCGGTTGTAAATACACTCATAGAAATCCGGCTTGAAGCGGTTGTTGTCTTTCCCCTTAAACTTTATTATAGGGTTCCTGTTTTATGTTGTCAACCGATGTCCGGGGGGGGATGAGACTCATGCCGTGATGAGAGCGCCGCTCTGAATCTTCAGCCTGAAACAGGCGGGAAAACACGGTACGGCGACCTTGTTCTTGACAAGGAAAAACAAACTATGCTTAAGTAAGAAGGCAACGTGGATACCGGCTCGAAGGGATTTTCGAATTATCCGACTACGGAAGGGGATTTCAACGTTCTTGCATGAATGGTTGGCGTTTTCGCTCCCGAGGATAATTCTATTCATAGGAGCCGGAATGGTCATCGGTTGGGGATTTTGGTTTGAGATCGACCATCATGGAGAAGAAGAATGGATATTGATACTGAAGAAAAAAACGGCATACTCATCGTCCGTCCTTTGGAAATGAGGATCGATGCCAGTAATGCCCTTGAGTTTAAAGCGACGATGATGGAGATCGTAGGCAACGGTTATATGAATATCATTGTCAATTTATCCGCACTGAAATTCATCGACAGCTCCGGTTTGGGGGTGCTGGTCGCGATTCTTAAAACGATCGGCAGTCGGGGTGAGATCAAGCTATGTGAGGTGGAAGGGGATGTCGCGTCCATCTTTGAGTTGACGCGCCTGGATGAAATATTCAGCTTCTACCATTCTGAATCCGAGGCGTTCAACAGCTTCTGAAGGAAATCCGGTTGTTATGGGAGGTGAAGCGTGAATCGAGTATTTGACAATCCCGATCGCATTCGGAAGGCAGAAATCGTCGTTGGAATCCCTTCGTATAACGAAGCGGATTCCATCGGCTCTGTGGTAAAATGCGTCGACAAGGGACTGGCTCGATATTTCGAGCGAAAAGATGCCGTGATCATCAATGTCGACAACCATTCTCCGGATGATACCCGGAGTGCTTTTTTGAATATCGAAACCCGCACCCCGAAGATGTATATTTCCACTCCGCCCGGGATCAAGGGCAAGGGCAGAAATGTACGCAACCTGTTTGAGGCCGGAGTCGAATTAGGCGCCAGAACGATCATGATGGTGGATGCTGACCTCAAGAGCATCACTCCCCAATGGATACAATATTTTGCCGAACCCGTGGCCATGGGAAACGACTATGTGATTCCGATCTATGTGAGACACAAATATGATGGGACCATTACCAATAATATTACGTATCCGTTAACGCGCATCCTTTACGGTCTGCGTCTTCGGCAGCCGATCGCCGGAGATTTTGCGTTTTCCGGGCGGTTAGCGCGGGCCTACCTGACCGAAAAGACATGGAACGAGAACATCGCCGAATTCGGTATCGATATCTGGATGACGACGATTGCGATTTCAAGGGGCTTTAAGGTATGTCAGACGTTTCTGGGCGCTCCGAAATCTCATAGAGCCAAGGATCCGGGATCGGACCTGGGCCCGATGTTCCATCAGGTCGTGGGAACGGTCTTCCTGCTTACGTCGGAGTTTGAGTACCTGTGGAAGGATGCGGCGATAAGCCGGCCCACCAACATTTTTGGATTCGGTTTGGGCGTAAAGGAAGATCCTCCTGTGATTTCCGTGAATAAGAAAGCGTTGTTTCAAAAATTCCTTTCCGGGTCCGGCGATTTTCAGGCGATGTGGAAAAAAGTGATCGCCCCCATCAATCTGGAAGATCTTCTCCAAATGCGCGGTCAATCTCTGGAAAAAATAATTTTCCCCTCGGATTTGTGGGCGCGCATCCTCTTCGATTATATCGTTGCCTTTCGGGATGAATCCGATGACCGAGCGCATCTATTGAAATCATTGATCCCGATTTATTATTTGAGGACTTTGGGTTACATCAATGCAACGAAAGAACTCGATACCAAAGAAGCCGAGGAATTCCTTGAAAATGAATGCCTGCTCATGGAATCGGAGAAATATTATCTGATAGCCAAATGGAATCAAACGCCGCGCAAAGACGGAATCCCTTCCATCGCCCAATATCTCAGCAAATAACGGGTGCAGAGAAGATGTTCCGCAAAATATGATCCTGCGCGGTCCCGGATTTGAAAGCGAGGGACTCGATGCTGGCTGAAAATATTATCGGTATGCGCCGGCAAGCTGAAGATATATTCCGCGCCGGCCTGGACGCGGTAAAGCCCGGGAACGTCATCCGGCGGCACTGCCGACGGTCGGGCGCCACTTTTCATGTGCAGGATAAACGGTACGATCTTTCCCGGTTCCGACGTGTTATTGTGTTGGGCGCGGGCAAAGCGGGTGCGGAGATGGCGAAAGCTCTGGAAGAGATCCTGGGGGATTATCTGACCGGAGGATGGGTGAATGTCAAATACGGTCACCAGGCGGATCTCGAATGCGTGAGCGTCAATGAAGCCGGCCATCCGTTTCCCGACGCCTCCGGAATGCGCGGGGCGGAGCGGATTATGCGGATGGCACGGGAGGCGCATGAAGAAGATCTCGTTATCTGTGTGATTTCGGGGGGTGGCTCCGCTTTGATGCCGCTTCCCGTGGATGGGATTACTCTGGAAGAGAAACAGGAGACCACGAGGATACTTACGGAATGCGGGGCGGTTATCCATGAGCTGAACAGCGTGCGCAAGCACATCTCCCGTATCAAGGGAGGCCGTCTGGCTCAAGCCGTTTATCCGGCCGCCTTGATTTCCCTGGTTCTCTCGGATGTCGTGGGCGATGATTTGAACGTGATCGCTTCGGGCCCCACCGTGCCCGATACTTCGACGTTCCGGGAATGCATGCATATCCTTGAGCGGTATGACTGTCGAAGCGATATGCCTTCGGGAGTGATCCGTTACTTGGAATTGGGGGTGCTCGGAAAGGCCCCGGAAACAGCCCGAAGGGACGATCCTGCTTTTCGCCGCAGTCGAACCGTGATCGTGGGCAGCAATCAGCTTTGCCTGCGCAAGGCCGCCGAAGCCGCTGAAAACCTTGGCTATCGGACAATGATTCTATCTTCTCGGGTAGAAGGAGAAACCCGGGAGGTCGCGAAAGTGCATGCCGCCGTCGCCAAGGAAATTCAATGCACGGGGCTTCCTCTTGCGCCGCCGGCCTGTGTGCTTTCCGGCGGGGAAACGACCGTCACTCATTCCGGATCGGGGAAAGGGGGGCGCAACCAGGAATTCAGCCTCAGTCTGGCTGTGGAGCTTCAAGGTTGGAGCGGGATCGTCGGTTTAAGCGCCGGTACCGACGGTACGGACGGGCCCACCGATGCAGCCGGAGCTTTCGCCGACGGATCCACGGTATCCCGGGCTCTTGCCGGCGGCCTGGATGCTCGATCCAGCTTGGAGCGGCATGATTCTTATCCTTTATTCAAATCCTTGGATGACCTGCTGATCACGGGGCCGACAAAAACCAATGTAATGGACCTGCGGTTGATGCTGATTGAAGAGGGAAAAAGATGAAGACCTGTGGGAAAAGCAAGCGATTTAGAGCCAGCGTTTAATCCAGGACCGGATGCCGCCCGACGCTTTCGCGATGATCAGGGAGGTTTGACATCGCTGTGCGATGGCGTGCGATACGGAATCGCGCGTAACTTGTCTGAGCAGCGGATCGTGCGTGCCTCCCAACACCACCAAATCATAATCCCTCGATTCTTCGAGGATCGTTTCCACGACGTTGGTGGAAGCGACCTGTTTTATGGTCATGCGGCCGTTCTCGAGAGATTTAAGAGCTTTTAAAAATTCAGGTGCGGCTTCCCCGCGGGTTTTTGACTTGGAATCCCTGACTGAAAACAGCACGATTTCGCTTCCATCCTTTTCAGCCAGAATCTTTGCGACGTGGAGAGCGAACACGGTATTGGGCCCTCCCGCCACCGGGACGAGGATGCGGCGGAAGCGCTTGTTGCCGCAGTCTTTGAGGATAACGACCTGGCAAGGAGCTCTTTCGATAATAACGTCGACCGTGCTTCCGAGCCTGAATCCGTGCCCATGAGGGCGGCCGTGCCATCCCATGATCAACATATCGATCCGCTTTTCCTTCAGGGCGCTGAGGATGCCGCGGGCGATATTGCGGCAGTATCGAATGGTTGTGGTGAGCGGAAATTTTTGGATCAAATAGAGCATGGCCTCCATGATCCCTTCTTTCCCTTCCATCATGAATTGTTCGGCATCGGTCAATGGAACCTGATCCGGCACGGGAACCATATGGAGCAGCTGGATTTCGGCTTTTTCCGCTTCGCTGAGGAAATAGGTGGTACGGATCATGGAAAGCGCATTTTCGGGATTAGCGACGGCGACCATGATCCGGAACTTATCTCCGGCGTCGGATTGGTCCTCTTCTAAAATCTGGATCTCTTCGGCGGTCGTGATCGCATGTGATTTGGAATATAAATGATAAATGAGGATTCCCGCGATGATCCACAGGGGGGCGACGATCCAGGCAATCAAACTCATGTTGATAAGCCAGACGGCCAGGATTCCCTGGCAAAGAATGGCGATGAGCGGCAGCCAGGGGAAAAGCGGCATAATGAATCCGTATGTCAGTTCATCGCTCATATTCCAGCGGATTTTGATAACGCTGATATTGACCAGGAAAAACAGGAAGAGAAACATGATGCTGGCGCTCGATGCGACATCCATAGTGGGAAGCAGGACGGCGACGCTTATAACGATGATGCCGGTGAATAAGAGCGCAACCCAGGGAGTCTTTCGTTTGGATGAGATGAAGGAGAAAAATTTAGGCAGCATGCGGTCCCGCCCCAAGGCATAAGAGGCACGGGTTGCTGAGTAGATCGTGGCATTAAGGGCGGACACCGAGGCGAAGATCACGGCCAGGGTCAGAAAAAAATTACCATAGGGCATCAATAGAGCGACGGCCTCGCCGAATCCCCGTTCGCGAAAGCTTCCGATCCATTCCCAAGGGGCACCTTCAATCCCGGGAGTGCCCGCTTTAACGGCGATAAGGGCGGCAAAAGCGACGGCAACGTAGGTAAACGTGGCTATGGATACCGAATAGATCATGGCCTTGGGAAGGTTGCGTTTGGGATCGATCGCTTCATCCCCGGCTTGGGCGATAACTTCGTAACCCTCAAAAGCCACGTATGTGAATCCCATGGTTATCAGCAGTTTGTTCCAACCGTAGGGAAGATAGGGTGATAAGTTTTGCAGTCTTGAGGGATCGATGACAGCCACGATGATCCCCATGATCCCGATGAAAACCAGAAACATGGTTTGTCCAAGCGTGAAGATGGCTCCTACTTTACCGGTCTCCGAAGCGCCGCGATAGTTGATGTAGAGAAAAAAGGCGGCAACCAGCAAGGCGACCGCTTTCTCAGTGAGGTACGTGGATACGGGAACCCAATCCAGCAAACCCAGTCCTTGAAAATAGCGGACGGCGTATATCGCAAAGGTTACGGCATAGAGGCTTCCCGCGACACTGGAAGCGAACCATTCCATCCATCCGGCCGTAAAACTTGTCCCGCGTCCGAATGCCAGACGCGCGAAATTGTAGGCGCCCCCGGCCCGCGGGATGGCGGAGCTCAGCTCGGCATAAGAGAGGGCGGTAAAAAGGGCGATCACTCCATTAAGGGAGAATGTCAGCAGAACCCCCCCCGGTCCCGCCACATATATCGCGTTTCCGATCCCCAGAAACACACCGGCGCCGATCATCATTCCCAAACCCATCATAGTGATTTGGAATAGGGATAGTTCCCGAGACAACTCGGATGAAATGGAAGGCTTATCGCTTTTCATTCAGTTCTTTAATGATGCGGCGAGGCGTGCAGCACTTGTTTTTATGGATAAATTCGATCGTGTTACGGCTCCATTGGATGAGATAAATTATGAAACCCAAAGAAAGCGCAATGAGAATCGTGCCGAATATTAAATTTTTATCCATCATGTCTCATCTGGATTGTTTTCTGTCATAAACCTTAATGATTATACATACTCGAATCGATAAAACAAGATGGTTAAGAAAATAATGTCACCGGTTTGAAACGGAATCGGGACGATAAGATATCAGCCGACGAGGGCCGGTGTTCCTTTCCCTAGGTATCCGTCAGCAGAGTGATTTCGGGGCAGGGTTCCAAAAACGATTTTCAGTGGAATAGAAGAAACGGAACCAGGCCGGAGATTTTTTTGCGGAAATGGAATATAATCGTGCCATGAAGATCAGAACCATTACCGTCGGTTTTAATTTGAATCCTGAGACCATGGAAACACGGATCCCCAAGTTGGGAGATTTTCTCAAAAAAGCCCGCGGCGTTTTTGAAGAGATAGGATACTCTGTTCAAACCGTCCGGATCGCCACCCAACCATGGGGGAAATATTATGTTTCGGAAAGGCGGATGCTGGAGCTGGCCGGGAAGATGGACCGCTTAACGGAAGCCGTGGGTATCGATTATTTTAACCTCGGTACGACATTCAAGCCGGATCGGATCCCGCTGACTTACGATCTTATTCGGGAAACCTTCCGGGGTTTTTGTACCGCCACGATCTGTGATGGGGAGAAAATCAATCTGAAAGCGGCGGAGCAAACGGTGAAAGTCATTAAAAAATTATCCTGTGTCGATCCCGACGGCTTTGCCAATTTAAGATTCGCCGCCTTATTCAACACCGAACCGGGGAGTCCTTTTTATCCGGCCGCTTATCATCGAGGCCGGACTTCTTTCGCGATCGGCCTGGAGAACAGCGATCTGGTGGGAGATGCTTTTTCAGGCGTTCGCTCGCCCGATGAGGCCTCCCGTAAGCTGAAGCGTATAATGACCCGGGCTTACCGAAAGATAGAGAAGATCGCTGAATCCGTCAGTCATGATAGCGGAATACAATATGACGGAATCGATGTATCCGTCGCCAGTTCAGTCAATCCTCATGAGAGCATCGCAACCGGATTCGAAAACATGGGGCTTGGAATTTTCGGGGATCCAGGAACCCTGACCGCGGCCAAAGTGGTAACGGACACGCTGAGGCGAATTCCCGTCAAACGCTGCGGATATTCGGGATTGATGCTGCCGGTTTTGGAGGATGACGGCCTGGCGCGAAGGAATCGTGAAGGGCGTTTCGGAGTGACCGAACTCTTGCTGTATTCCGCTGTATGCGGAACGGGGCTGGATACCATACCGCTGCCGGGGGATGTTTCGGAAAAGAAGCTCTATGCGCTTCTCTTGGATATTGCTTCGCTGGCCGTCAAATTAAACAAGCCGCTTTCAGCCAGACTGATGCCGGTGCCGGGAAAAAAAGCCGGCCGGATGACCGCATTTGATTTCGACTATTTCGTCAATACGCGCATCATGCGTCTATGAAGGGATTGAAGACAACGATCGAAGCCTTGAAAGAAAGGGGGATGGATTCAGGCGGTATTGATCCGTTTTATGAAAGAGTCGATGACGATGTCCGCTGCGGCGGGATCCGCACACCCGGTGACGATAACGATGTCCGTTCCGACGGGTTCCACCCGAATGAGGGTGTTATCCTTATCGTAGAGCAAAAAACCGTTTCCGGCGGGAACGGCGCCGTGATAATCGGAAGATGAAATAAGCGCGTCTTTTACGGAGAGAAAGATAGTCCGTCTTGTCGTTGCGTCTTTGTAGGGGATGAGATAGATTTCATGACCCGCTGCATATCTCCCTTTTACGGCTTCCTGCAGTTGGAATATATCCTGCTGGGAAAAGGGATAGCTGTTGAAGAGTCCGAGGTGGCCCCGAAAGTATTTCATTCCGGTCGGCAGCAGATTTTCCCGCGGCAGACGATTTAACAGCACAGGCGGAATACCTTGCTCCCGCTTTCCGAAGCGGTCCGCGACCGCCTCGGCGAGGTGTCTCAGTCCTGCGAGTGTCTGAGGTTTCTGATCGAATCCCGTAAGCGTGATGAAAAATCGATCCTGCCAGAAATTCAAATAGTAATCTTCAAACTGTCCGCCCTGGCCGATGTCCAGCTTTTCACCCGTATCCGAAGCTTGGAAGGAAAAAATGCCGAAAGCCCCCCGCGCATCCTGCATTTCATAGATTTCCAATGAGATGGAGCTGTCTTCCTGACTTTTATAGTCCTGGATGAGGACGCGCTGAAATCCGTATTCATGAAAAATCTCAGCCCCTCCGTTGATGTAGATATATAGATCTTCCCCTTCCCATAAACCGGGATCGCCCTCAGGATTCCATGCGCCGTTCATGGTGGATCCGGGAAGCAGTCTGGATAGATCCCGATTCGGAGATGCGGGGCATGTGAGGAGCAGGATCACCGCCCCGCTCAATATCAATATCATTCGCAATGATGTGCGTTTCATAGGTTGTGGACTCCTTTGACGAATATCGTTTTATTTGAATAAAATGTCCGTCGGAATCATAACTCAGTCAGGTTGAAAGATCAATCCGAGGAAATCCCGGAAGCAGGATTCGCTTTCGACGGGACCTCGTGCACAGCCTCAAGAAAACGCACGATCTTGACGCTTCCCGAGGGCATGGGGAAGCGCCGCATTCCGCCCAGTGTCACCCAGCGGTAGGATGCCCGGGGAAGAGCGGGGCGGTGCTCCAATCGGCAGCTGTAGGCGTGAAGAGTTACGCGGAATTGGGTGTATGCGTGGACCACCCGTGTGAGATACGTGAAATCACGAAGGTCCAAACCCAGTTCTTCCTTGAGCTCGCGGCGCAAGGCCGTTTCTCGATTTTCTCCGGATTCGATTTTTCCTCCGGGAAATTCCCAAAGGCCCGCCAGGAGTCCTTTTTCAGGCCTCTTTTGAATCAGAAACCTCGATTGATGAGAGATGACGCCGATGACCGCCTGGATTTTCGTTGTGCTCTGATGGCGCGAGGGGGGGATGACCTCCTGTTCGCCCGTTTGATACGCTTTGCAGAAATCGATGAGAGGGCATCGCAGACAAATAGGATTTTTCGTGCGGCAGACAAGAGCTCCCAATTCCATCATCGCTTGGTTGAAAATACCGGCGCCTCGTGCGGGAATCAGCGCATCGAGCCAATGTGTCAGATACCGGTCTACGGCCGTGGAGGCCGCGGATTTGATACCATGCTGCCGCATACCGACGCGTCGGACATTGGCGTCGACAACCGGATACGCAAGATCGAATGCCTGACTCAATACGGCGGATGTGGTGTAGGGGCCGAAGCCGGGAAGGCTGCGCAGAAGAGAGGGCTCGCGTGGAATGCGGCCGCCGTGGACATTGACCATGATCGCGGCGGCGCGGTGGAGATTTTGAGCCCGCTGATAATAACCCAAACCCTGCCAGGCTTTGAGAACCTCCCGGAGTGGTGCCCGGCTGAGAGACAGGATATCGGGAAAGCGTTTCATCCAAGCTTCGTAGTAGGGAATAACGGTCTGAACCGTGGTTTGCTGCAGCATGATTTCCGAGATCCATATCGCATAGGGATCGCGGTTGGTGCGCCAGGGAAGATCTCGAGCGTTTCGACGGTACCATCCCAGCAGTCGAGAGCGAAATTTACGGACGGAGGCATCAGGGTCTTTCATGTCTTTCAGCCTTTCTATATCACGAGCGAGGGGATGGAAGCAATATGGAAAAAAATCCAGCGACAGGTGGAAGAAACTTGGATATTTTTTATGGCAAGAAAGGGAAAATATATCCAGGTCACCGTTATAACGATTGATGCGGGTGATAAAATTTAATCCATTAGGGGTTGTTCAAAAGATTTGGGATAATCCCAGCAAGAATATCCTCATGACCGGAATCGCCACCACCCGGGAGGAAGTTTACCTGCTGGATCAATATCACGTTCAGAAGTTTTCCTCCGAGGGAGATGTCTTCGTCGTGGATCGTGATATCAACCGGATCGTATCTTTCCGGATCCCGCCCGGTAATCCGGGCTGAGGATAAAACCTATCCGGCTTTCGACCTTTTCTTTTTTGCTTTCTTTCTTTTCGAGCTCTTGGGCTTTTTCTTTTCGCCGTTTCGGGTTTCTTCGAGCTTTAAGAAAGTCTGCAGGTGTTTTTCTATGGACTGAAGATCGATCCCTTCTTTTAATTTCTTTTGTCGATAAAGATCGACATCGGATTCGAACAATAAATCGGAGATCCCTTTGGAGCTGCCCGATTTGAGTCCGATGGTAATCTCCAACTGCGGGGAATTGGAAAGCCGGTTTTCCTTGGCGAGTTCTTTCAGGATGCGCTGACGGGCGTTTTCAGCTTGGTCCAATTTGGTATGGGGAAGTAAAATAATGAATTCATCTCCTCCGATACGAGCCACGATATCGGTTTTTCGAACGCTCCGTTTCAATACCGCCGCCAATGTCTGTAGAACCTGGTCGCCGGCGGCGTGACCGAAGCTGTCGTTTATGGATTTGAAATCATCGATGTCGATTAGAAGCAGGCTCAAGTCGTAGCCGTACCGTTTGCTGCGGTCGATATCTTCCTGCAGTTGTTTTTCAAAGCGGCGCCGGTTGAATACGCCGGTTAGCGGATCGATATAGGCAAGATTCTTGAGCGCGCTAAGGTAGTATACCTTTTCGATCGCGATCGCCGCATAATTGGCTATGGTGGAGAGCAGTTTCAAGTCGGCGGGAGTGAAAGGCTCATGGTTGAGACGGTTTATCAATTCGATGACACCGATCACCTTGTCGCTTTCTTTCAGCGGCACACCTATGATCGATTCCGTTCTGAATCCGGTAAGCATGTCGTATTTATCGCTGAACCGAGGATCCCCGCGGACATCTTCCACCAATACGGCCTGACCGTTTTCAGCGATCCAGCCGGCGATTCCCTCGCCTTTGGGGACCTGAGTCCCCAAAAGTTTTTCACTGCTGGGTCCGACAACCAGCTTGAACGTAAGATCTCCCGTTTCATCATCTTTAAGCAGAAGCGACCAATTGAGCGGAGCGAAGGTCTCTCCGATTTTTTCCATGACCTGGTTCATGACTTCCTTGATGGTTTTGGCGGCGGAGAGGCCGAGTCCGATATCGGCAAAAAATGAGAGTTTTACGAAATCGTCCAAGCTTTCAAGTTCCTGTGAACCTTTTTTCGGCATGATCGCTACCCTCTTTGAGTTCCTACAGTTTATATCACAAGCGAAATGCCAGGTCAACGGAACCCGGTCGGGAGAGGCGGCATGAAGGCTGTTCGAGATCGCCGTGAAGGTGTCCTTCAGGAAAGGATGTCCTCCAGAAGCCGGTATTTTCCCCAGCGGGGGCATGAAAAGAATTCCATCCGTGTAAGGAGCCAGCTCGCGAACGAGGCGGCGGGAAATGACGGCTCCCTCTTTTTCTCCTTCCCGTCCTCGTTTTCCTTCCATCCGCTGGAGAAATTCGTCCGGTATGGATATTCCAGGGACTTCAAAGTGAATATATTCCGCGTTTCTTCCCGATATAAGCGGCATGAAGCCGACCAGGATGGGAATACCGGATGATTTGAAGCTCTCAAGGGTTTTGCGGCATCCGGGGATATCGAATACCGGTTGGGTGATGATGAAATGAGCTCCGTTCTTGAGTTTGCGCTGCATGGAATCCGGATTCACATTTCCCTTTTCTCCCAAGCCCGTACCGACTCCGATGAAAAAACCGGTTTGTTTTCCTAGAGGATTTCCCAAAATATCGATGCCGTGGTTCAGGGAGTCCAGCATTTCCACCAGCCCTTCCGATGTGAGGTCGTAGACGCTTGTAGCGAAAGGGTAATCGCCGATCGAAGGGGATGCCCCGCCTAACAGTAAAAAATTTTCCAAGCCAAGAAGGGCTGAAGCCCTTAAAAGATCCGATTGGATGCCCAATCTGTTCCGATCGCGTGCGGTATAATGAACGATGATTTCCAGATGAAGTCGGTCTTTGAGCAATTTAACCGTCGCGATGGGGGACATGCGAGGTTTTGCCATCGGGCTGTCGGAGACATTGATGATGTCGAGCTGTGAGGCTCGATGGATTTGAAAAATTTTTCAAAATCGGAATCTTTCGGGGGGTCGACTTCCAAGGCGACCGCAGAACCGCACTGAAGGAGATTCCGCAGGGGGGATGTGATGACGGGAGGCTTCCTGACATCGCTGCGTTCCTGAATAGAAATGGATTTCACCCTGCGGCCGCGAGGGATCAAGCCCTCGAGAGCGGTGTGCAGACGGCTGATGTGCTCGGGGGTGGTGCCGCAGCACCCACCCAGAACCTTGATCCCGTTATCGAGGTGTTTTTTTCCGTAACGCGCGAAGTAATCCGGATTCGAGGGGTAAATTTACCCTGAGAGAATTGCGCAAGGCCGGCATTGGGCATGGCGATCAATTCTTTTTCGGATACCGAGCCCATCTTTTTAACGGCTTCCAATATGCTTTGAGGACCGGTTCCGCAGTTGGCGCCGATAACCTGAGAAGAGGTTTTGTTGAGCTTGAGCGATACTTCGTAAGGAGTTTTTCCGAAAAGCGTAAGACCGTTGTTGGGATAGGTCATGGAGGCGATGATAATCAGATCGGAGTTGAATTCTCGGGCCGTTTTAACTCCTATCCGCAGTTCGCTCAGGCTGGCGAAAGTCTCGAACAAGAGAAGATCGATGCCCCCTTCCAGCAATCCTTCCAACTGTTCTTGTATGATTCCGCGGATATCGGAGGAACTCAGCTTCTTCTCTTTGTCCAGCGGACGGGTTATCGGTCCGATCGATCCGGCGACGAAGGCCTGATCCTTGGTGGTACGTTTGGCCAGCCGGGCGCCGTAGTCATTGATCTCCTTGGTTTTACCCGCCAGGCCGTAATAATCCGCGAGAACCGATCGGTTGGCGCCGAAGGTGTCGGTGGTGATAATATCCGCGCCCGCGTCGATGTAGGATTTGTGGATGTCCCCTTTAAGATCGGGGGCAATGAGGTTGAGCTCCTCAAGACAATCGAAACAGGATGGAGAGCGCTTCATGATCTCCGTGCCGATAGCACCGTCGAGAATAAGGCCTTTTTCGGAAAAGGCCCGCGAAAGATCCATCATAGGTTTTCCTAAAGAGGGTCGATGGAAAGGAAGCATAGAGGAATGCTCCGGTCGGCGCAAAAGCCGCTGATCCCGGACCGATCGAGTGATCCGGTCAGGAATGAAGGCAGTGGAAACGAACGTTTTGTGATGTCCATAAAATGCATCCCTCTTCAAGTGGATCTGTTTTTCCCGTTGTCTGTGGATTTTCGTCATTATAGTATATTCCCCGCCTCCCGCCCACATCCGGGAAGGGACTTATGCCGGCGTCGGCGCGGAAAAATTCCGGGGTTTGAAAACGACAAGAATCATGACGATCAACCGAAGGGCAATGCATTGATGATCCCGGGCCTCGCGGTTCTATTCTCGAGGAAGGCCGATCCGCGAAAGCGGTGTATCGGCTGTATGCCTTCAGTCCCGACTTTCCACTTCTTCCACTTCCGGCATCCAATCATCCGGAGAACGGGGAAAGACATCCAGGAAATCCGCTGGGGTTCGGAACATATAGTCGAAACGGGTATTGCGGATAACCACTTTGCCCGATGCTTCATCCGGTTCTCCGATGATAAGATTGATGGCCGGGGATTCTTCTTCACCTTTATCCAGCCGAAGGGTGATCTCGCCATACGCGGATTCCAGAGAATCTTCACCTTCTGAAAAAGGAGGGTCGATGAATGAGTCGCATTCCAGTCCGTCCAGTTTTCGGAGAAATTCTTCGATCTTATCCGTGTCCGCCGGGCTTTGTACAGGGCTTTTGAAATTCCATTTGTTTTCATCATCCTTGGCCAGGATGTATTCAAGACCGTCTTGTTTCAACGTGAAGCCGTCGACCTGCCAGCTGTAGAATTTGGCGATGTCCTTATCCCGGTATTCATCGATGCCCTTTCCCAGAGTCGTCAGAATGGAGTCCTCCGTGCTGACGATTTTTGTGGAAAGGGAGGTGGAGGCGTAAACCGTTTCGTCGTTTTTGTTCAGGATAAATGCGAATTTTTGGTCGGATGAAGGCAGTTCGAGTTCGATTTCGAAGTCGGGCCGATCCAGGCGGTAGCGACGCGTTTCTTCAGCCGTGCGGTCTTCGGAAATGAATTCACGGGCGCGAAGGTTGGAAAGCGCATTCAGGAGGCCCGAGATCTTGCCGGTAACGGCCAGTGAGGCAACCGGGGCGGTGAGAAACCATTCATCCTCGCGTTTTTCCGCTTCCAGATGGAAATTTTCGGCTTTCAATCGGAACCGCTCCACGGCGGTGGTTTCGAAATTGAAAATGTCTTTTTTTCTGAAATCAAAAACTTTTTTTTCAAGAATAGATCCCAGGCTGCTTGGCACCAGGACGACCCGGGGATCGTCATTTCTTTTGGCAAATACGGTTTTATCCAAAGGATTCACCGCTCCCAGCAGAATGACGGTCGGATCTCCCTGGCTTTTCGTGATCAGCCGGACCGTTATCCTGGGTATCTCATACACGGCCGGATCCTTGGCCTCCTCCTCTACGACGCGTTCGATCTTGAGTTCGGAGAAATCCCCGGCAAGGCGGTTGACCTCGAAATTGTCTGCCCTGGCTTCCAGGGGTTGGGTGATCATCCAATCATCATTTTCATTTTTACGAAAAGAAATGGTCTCGTTTTCTCGAGCGAGTGTGATCTCTTGAATGTCCGAGGATTCCAGATTGACAAGCCTGCCTTCCGAATCTTTGCGGTTTTTAGACCGGCTTTCGAAAAAATAGACTCCACCCAAAAGAACGGCGAAAAGCACCAGCAGAATGAATGTGGTTTTGAACTTCACAGCTTCCTCCTGCGCAGCCAGACCGTGATTCCCGTAATGAGGACGGCGAGGGGAAGGATGATGAGGGAAACGAAGAAAATCATTTTTCCTTGAGAAGGTGATAAATGAATGGTTCTGGGAGTCGTGGTTTTGGGTTGGATCGAGATCAGATCTTCTTCTTCGGTCAGCCAGTTGGCGGTGTTGAGAAACAGATTCCCGTTTCCTGAGAGATTATAGTACTGGTTGGAGAAAAAATCGGAATCTCCGAATACGGCAAGACGGCCTTCTCGTCGATTTGAATTTTCGAAACCGGAGCTCTCGGCACCCTCGCTTTCCGGGTCTCCGGCTCCGGTTTCGCGGTTATCGATCGTCACCACGCAGGCAAGAGAAACCGGACCGGCCTTATCCGACTCCTCGTCGAAAGTGACTTTCTGATGGTCGAGCTGTCGTTCCGACCAGGAATTGGCGCTGCTTTTGGCAATGGACTGAACAAAGATGCCGTCTGGTTTTTCCTCGGCGGGTTCAACCGAACGGGCATAGGGGAAAAATGTCGCATAGCGGAATTTTCGTGTGATATCATGGAATTCGTATTCACTGACCACGGGCATGAAATAATCTCCGCCCATCAGCCGGGAAACGGTATCGATGATCAAATCGTTTTCCAGCTGAATGCCGAAATCCAGGAGAAACGAATCGATGCCGGATGCGCTTTCCGGGTCGATCATGAGAAAGACGCGCCCTCCACGGGAAAGATAGCTCTGTATCGTGTCAAGCTCTTCGGGAATCAGGTCTTTAACCGGGCCGGGGATAACCAGCAGGGCCGCGTCGTCGGGAAACGTCCCCTGCAGAGCAAGGCTCAGTTTTTGGACTTTGTACCCGATCTTCTCCATCTCGTTTTTAGCTTGCGAATAACCCGCGTCTTCTATATCTTCGAGGGAACCTTCGCCGTGTCCTTCCAGAAAATAGATGATTTTCTCTCCACCTCGGGTCAGCTTGATAATGGCGTTGGTGATGTCTTCTTCAGCCGTTGAGGTGATCCGGCTCTCTTTTCCCTCGTATTCGAGAATAGTGGTCCCGTCCTGGGTTATTTCATAACGTTTGACCAAACCGGGATTTTTATCCGGATCGATGAATTCGACTTTGATTTTGGAAGAGTGATAGCTGTAGATCTGGAGGAGGTTTTCCATCTTGGCTTTTTCATAATTTCCTTCGAGAAAGAAACCTTTGATTTGGATTTCCTTATCCAGATTTTTTAAGACGCTGATCGATTGATCGGCCAGGCTGTGGAGTTTTGACTCCGTGAAATCGAAACGGTGGTGGTGTTTGGCGAAAAAGAAATTGACGATAACCACGATGCCCAGAACCAGAATGATGATGAGAGCCAGGTTGCTGGAATAGAGGAATGATTTTCGTGTGAAGGTCTTTTTCAATTTCGATAGATTCAGCGCGATATAAACCGCAAGGGATAAAAACCCGAGAATGGCGAGGACCAGGGGAAAGGTTTTCTTATAGGGCCAGATATTGAAAGCCAGTAAAGCCAAAAAGAGCAGGGCATAGGCCGCATAGTTCAGATATTTTTTGATATATTCCATGAATTATCTCCATTTCCTCGATTGGATAACCGAGTGTGTGAAAAAAAGACCGAGGAAGATGAAACTCAGGTAGTAGACGATATCCGTTGTATCCAGGATGCCGCGCGTCAATCCGTCGAAATGCTGAAAAAATGATATATAGTTGAGGACATCCTTCCAGATTCCGCTCGTCGAGAATGATGCCCAATTCAACACCCAAAACAGCAGAAGCGCCCCGAAAGTCAGAACAGCGGAAACGATCTGGTTGTCGGTCAGAGAAGAGAAGAAGATTCCGACGGCCATGAAGGCGGCGCCCATGAGAAAGAGTCCCAGATATCCGGTGAGAACGGGCGCTAATTCGGGATTTCCGAAGAGGAACGTAAACAGGGAGAGCAGGCCGTTGAGGGCGAGCATGACGAGCAGAACGAAAAGCGATGCGAAGTATTTTCCCAGGATGATCTGATTGACGGAAAGCGGCGAAGTATACAGCAGTTCATCCGTCTTGGAGCGCTTCTCTTCGGAAAACAGTCGCATGGTGAGCAGCGGGATCATCAACAGCAGGATGATGCTGATGTTGTGGAACAGCGGAGCGTACACCATCTGATTGATGTTGAGTTGCTGGAGGGCCTGGGGGTTGCGCGCCATCTGCAGCGACTGCATGTTGAACCACCATATCAAACTCTGAAAGAAAAACCCCACCAGAACCAGAAAAACGGTGATGGTCACATACGCGATCGGAGAAGTGAAGTAGGATTTGATTTCTTTTTTGCATACAGCCCAGATATTGTTCATTGTTCCACGCCTCCCGAGATGATCTTGAGATAGAGGTCTTCGATGCTCATCGACATCGGGCGCATCTCCTGAAGACCGAGATCTTTGTCGACGATGCATTTGAGGATATCGTCGATCGGAGACGTGCCGTATCGCCATTCGACGGCGTATTCATTCCGCCGCCGCCTGACATCTTCAACTCCGGGGATCTCCCGCAGGAGCTCCGAAATCCGGTCTTCGCCGTCACGCAGGCGGACATGAACGCCGTCGTTGCCGCCCCTGAAGGAAGAAGTGAGCTCTTCCAGAGATCCGGAGGCCATGAGCTTGCCGTCATTGATGATAACGGCGCCGTCGCAGGTCTGGGTCACTTCGGCAAGAATATGGGTTGAAAGGATGATCGTGTGTTCTCCTCTCAAAGAGCTGATCAATTGACGGATTTCACGGATCTGAGCGGGATCCAATCCGACGGTCGGCTCATCCAGTATGATGACCTGTGGATCGTGGAGCAGGGCCTGAGCGATGCCCACCCGCTGCCTGTATCCCTTCGATATATTTTTGATCAGGCGGCCTTGGACGTCGCCGAGACCGCACACATCGAGGGCATGGCCGACGGCCCTTCTTCGCCTTTCACGAGGGACTTGTTTGATCTCAGCGACAAATTGAAGGTATGCCTGAACCGTCATATCCGTATAGAGCGGCAAAACTTCAGGAAGATACCCGATGATTTTCTTGATTTCATTCGGTTGTTCAAATACGTCGAAACCGGAAACGGTGGCCTTGCCGTAAGTGGCGGGTAGATAGCAGGTCAAAACCCGCATGGTCGTGGTTTTTCCCGCGGCATTGGGACCGAGCAACCCCCAAATCTTACCTTTCTCAACCGTGAAGCTGAGGTCATCGACGGCAACCAGATCACCATATTTCTTAGTAAGGTGTTCGACTTCGATCATGTCCTATCTCCTCATATTATTGTAAGGCATGAAGCGAACGGATAAAAAGGGATCCGCTCGCCGGAAGCCCCGTATTAATGAACCTTGGAGAATAACTCCGCCCCAAGGTTTTTGGTTGCATGGTTTTTAAGCCCATACGAATACCCTCCCGGAGTAAAATGTGTCCGGATCACATGCGATGGGGCCGGGGGATCCCCATCAGCGACAGCGCTTTCGACAATGTCCGCTCAATGTAAACGAGCGTTAGCAGTCGTATGTCCCGAATCTTTCGATTTTTTTCGAACAGAATCGGGTATTTATGATAATAAGCATTAAATTTTTGGCAGAGATTAAATGCGAATTTAGCCAGGTGTGAGAATTCCAGTGAGCGCAGAGAATGAAGAACCTCATCATCGCATTGAGATCCGTAAAAAATCAGATCCCAGAAATCGGACATCTCGGATTCGGAGAGTGCGTCCAGGGGGATTTCGTTTTCGGCCCTGCGCTTGATGTCGGAAAGTTCGGTGCCCTCCATCGCTTTGAGTTTTTTGAAGATGCTCCGGATGCGAACCAGCGTGTATTGGAGATAAGGACCGGTTTCGCCTTCGAAGCTGAGTGCCTCCTCGAAGTCGAAAACGATGAGGGAATTGCGTGAGAATTTCAGCATGAAATATCGCAGGGCGCCGCAGGCGATCTTGTGGGCCGTGTCCCTTTTCCTTTCTTCGCTGAAGTCGGGATTGCGTTGGGCGACTTCCGTCAGGGCCTTTTCCTGAAGGCGGTCGATGAGGTCGTCGGCTTTAACACCCAGGCCTTTACGGCCGGATACCTCGTGGAAGGCTTTTTCCTGATTTCCTTCCGCTGCTTTCAATCCCAATTCGGTGAGGCTTTTGGGTGAGAGAGCCACCATCTCATAAGAGAAGTGGATCGAATGATCCGCTTCCCGGTTGTATTGAAGCGATCTCAATCCCTGTGCGACGACTTTCTGGAGATAGGCCTGACGTGTGTCGATGACATTGTATACCAGGGACGCTTTCCCGAAATCAGGATTGAATGAACTCGGGTGATCGGAGGTGATCCATATCGTGTGATCATTTATTTCCTCAAAGGGCTTATAGAAAAAGTCCTGATCCAAGAGCCCGAATTTCCACAGCTGGTAGGCAATATCCTTGCCTACGTATGTTACGGTTCCGTCCGATCGGACGATGATTTTCACTTGATCCTGAGAGTCTTCCAGAGACATGACCCAGCAGCCTTTATTTTCACCGCTTTCGGCGAAGGAGATGGCGTGCTTTTGCTTGAGCAGATGAAATGCTCTTTCCCAAAATTTGAGGTGCAGGATGCTGCTTTCACACGGCAGAACATCGTAGCTTATATCCAAACGGCGCATGGTACGAAGATGGGCCCGCAGAATCCGGCGGGAAATAATGTGGGCCAGTGCCGCCTCGGGGGGTTCACCCTGCTCGATATTTTTAAGGATACGGCTTCGAATTTTTTGGGCGTCGGCATTTTCTTCCAGAAATGCGGAAACCCGGGTGTAAAGATCCCAGCAGTAATAGTCGAAAGGATCCTCGATCGTCTCGATCTCAGCCGCGACTTTTTGCTCCATTTTCATGAAGCCGAATACGATGTCCACGACCTGGATTCCCGTATCGTCGATGTAATTCTGAACTTCGACGCGTTCTCCCTTGTATTTCAGGCAGCGGCTCAGTGTGTCTCCCAGGATCGCATTGCGAAGATGTCCGATATGAGCCGCTTTGTTGGGATTGATGTTGGTGTGCTCGATAATGATCTTCGTTTCTTCCGGGTCCAGGGAGCTTTCTTCCACCGTATCCAGAAAGCGGCGGAAAAAATCACCTCGTTTCAGGAAAAGATTGATGAATCCTCCGCCGGCCACTTCGACCTTTTCGATCCCGGGCAGTGATTCGAGCAGGGGGCGGATCTCTTCGGCGATCTCGCGTGGAGAGCGCTTCAGAACCTTAGCCATTGAAAAAGGGAAGGCTGTGGCGTAATCACCCATGGAAATCTGGGGTGCGGTGGAGATTTCAAGGGGAGTCTCCTCCACGGGATATTTCTCTTTCAGCAATTCGAGGATGCAGGTTTTCAAGCTCTCTTTGATTTGACTCATGATTGGTTAATAATTATAGCAGATTGGAATGAATGGGCAAGAGGAAGCAAGGATTTTTCTTGCATCGCTCCATTTTCTGTGGTACTTAATTATTTTTATATAAGATAGAGGGAACATCATGAAAAAAACACGTCTTAATGCCTGCCATAAGCAGCTGAATGCAAAGATGGTAGAGTTCTGTGGTTGGGAAATGCCCATCCAATATATGGGTATTGTGGAAGAACATTTAGCCGTTCGGACCAAGGCCGGTCTCTTCGATGTCAGTCATATGGGAGAGATTATGGTCTCCGGAAATCAGGCGTTGGATTATGTCCAGCGCTTATCCCCGAATAATGCGGCCCGTCTGGCTGTCGGCAAAGCGCAGTACACGGCCTTGACAACACCCGAAGGAACGTTCGTCGACGACATGCTGGTATACTGCCTGGGAGAGAAAGACTACCTTCTGGTTGTCAACGCCGCCAACATCGATAAGGATTTTGCCTGGGTCGACAGCCATAAATCCGGTTTCGACGTCAGCGTGAGCAACTTGAGCGACGCGTATTCGCAGCTGGCTCTTCAAGGTCCCAAGGCGAGGGAAATCCTGGAGCCGTTGACGGACGTCGATCTCGAGGAGATGAAGACCTTTGCGTTTGCGATGGGGAAAGTCGCCGGTGAAGAAGCCCTGATCTCCCGGACCGGATATACCGGAGAAGACGGCTATGAGATCTATACGCTTTCTGAAAATCCCGCAAAAATATGGGACGCCGTCATGGAACAGGGAAAATCATTGGGAATCCATCCCATAGGCTTGGGAGCTCGCGACACCCTTCGGTTGGAAGCCATGCTGATGCTTTACGGCAATGATATCGATGAAACCACAACCGTACTTGAAGCCGGGTTGCGCTGGGTCGTCAAGTTCAAGAAAGGGGATTTTCTTGGTCGTGATGCTTTGCTCAAACAGAAAGAGGAAGGATTGAAGCGTCGGCTCGTCGGATTTGAGTTGGTGGGGAAGGGAATCGCACGGCCGCATTTCCCGGTCTACATCGGTGAAGAACGCGTCGGGGAAGTCAATTCCGGTACATTCGTGCCGTTCCTGAAAAAAAGCATCGGAACCACTTACCTGCCCATCGAAAAGACGGAAATCGGGACGGAATTCGACATCGAAATCCGAGGCAGAAAAACACGGGCGAAAGTTGTGCCCACCCCTTTTTATAAACGAGACTAGGACGGGGAATTATCGAAGAGAGAAATCCCCGTATTTCTTCATAGGAGGAAGGAATGTATTCAGATAAGAATTATTACACTAAAGATCATGAATGGGTGAAAATCGAAGGCGATGAATGCACCATCGGTATAACTGATTTTGCGCAGAAGCAGCTTGGAGACGTTGTGTATGTGGAGATGCCGGAGATCGGCACCCAGCTTGAAGTTCACCAATCCATCGGGGTTATCGAATCGGTGAAGGCCGTATCCGATGTCTATTCACCGCTCTCCGGTGAAGTGACGGCCGTGAACGAGGATCTGAATGATTCGCCTGAACTGGTTAATGAGGATCCGCATGAAAAAGGCTGGATCATTCGGCTGAAAATGAAGGACGAATCCGAGATCCAAAATCTGATGAAGGTTTCGGAATACGAAAAGTTTCTTGATGGAATAGAGGACTGATTCCCGGCCCCTCGTCGAGAACGAAAAATCAGCCAATGAGTTATCTATCGTTAAGCGACAAAGATAAAAAGGAAATGCTCTCCAAGCTGGGGGTCGATTCTCCTGGGGATCTGTTCCGGTCAATCCCGGACGAAATCAAGCTGAAACGGCGTTTGCGAATTCCTGAAGCATTGAGCGAACCGGAAATGCTGGAATACTTTGAACATGCGGGGCTGCGGAATGATTTTGTGAAGGGTCTCTCATTTCTGGGAGCGGGAGCGTATCCCCATGTTATTCCCACCGTCGTCGATTACCTGTCGAGCCGGGGAGAATTTGTCAGCCCCTATACGCCGTATCAGCCGGAAGTCAGCCAGGGAACGCTTCAGATCATTTTTGAGTTTCAAAGTTTGATCTGCCAGTTGACCGGTATGGATATTGCTAACGCCTCACTTTACGACGGAGCTTCAGGAGCCGCGGAAGCGGTCTTGATGGCGCAGAGATTGACACGCAAATCCAAAGTCCTGGTGGCGAAAACCCTTAATCCCCAGTACCTCCAAGTGATATGCACCTACATCAGAAATTTGGATGTCGAACTGGAAGAGATCAATTTCAACGAAAGCGGCCGGATCGATATGGATGATCTCCGGAAGCGGATGGACGATACCACCGCCGTGGTCGTGACCCAGTCCCCCAATTTTTACGGAGTGATTGAAGATTTGCAGGCGATATCCGATCTGGCTCATGAAAACAAGGCTCTCTCAGCTGTCGTGGTGTCGGAAGCGGTTTCTCTGGGGCTGCTGAAGCCTCCGGGAGAGCAAGGCGCGGATATCGTTACCGGAGAGGCCCAATCTCTGGGAATGCCCTTGAGTTTCGGCGGGCCGTTCCTCGGGTTCATGGCTTGCGGAAAGAAGTTCGTTCGACAATTCCCTGGACGGATAGCCGGACAAACCGCTGATGAGGACGGAAAGCGCGGTTATGTGCTGACGCTCTCGACACGGGAACAGCACATCCGACGTGAGCGGGCCACCTCCAATATTTGCACGAACCAAGCATTGTGTATGCTGAGAGCCGCGATATACATGGAAACACTGGGTAAAGACGGACTTCGTGAGCTGGCTGTGCGGAATGTGGATAAAGCTCAATATGCGTTGGAGAAGCTTTGTGAGCTTCCGGGTGTGAGGAAATTGTCGGGACCGATTTTCAATGAATTCGTATTGGAGTTCGATCGTCCTTGGCATGAACTGGAAGGAGTGCTGCGCGGCCGAGGCCTTTTCGGGGGATTGGCCGTGGGCGGCTTTTCATCCGGCAATGACCGCTGCGTGCTTTGCTGCGTCACCGAAGTGCATCGTCGTGGGGATATCGACCTCCTGGTTTCCACGCTCAAGGAAGCGCTGAAATCCTGAGGATTTTCAGGATCCGGACAAAGGAAAAGAAACATGATTAGAGAACCATTGATATTTGAAATCAGCGACCCAGGCAAACGCGCGTATGTCCTGCCCGAATCCGACGTCCCGGCCCGTGAGGATGCCCTCGAGGATGTTCCTCTGCGTGACGAGATCGCCGGTTTTCCTCAGGTTTCGGAGATCGAGGTGGTCCGGCATTTCACTCGGCTTTCTCAGACAAATTACTGCATCGATATAGGTTTGTATCCCTTGGGATCCTGCACCATGAAATACAATCCCAAGATCAATGAAAAACTGGCGGGACTCCCTGGATTGTCGGCGGTTCATCCGCTGGCCCCGGAAGAATCGGTTCAAGGGAATCTTGAAATTCTCAAGCGCTCGGAAGAACTATTGTGTGAGATCACCGGGATGGACGCGTTCACGCTGCAGCCGTCAGCAGGGGCTCAGGGTGAACTTTTGGGAATGATGCTCATTCGGGCGTGTCTGACCGGCAGGGGCGATCCCCGCACCACTGTTTTGATCCCCGATTCGGCGCACGGTACGAATCCTTCAAGCGCTCATGTGTGCGGATATAAGGTGCGAGAGGTCAAGTCCAATCCCGAGGGAACGATCGATTTGGATGATCTGGAAGCAAACATGACCGAAGAGGTCGCCGCGATCATGATCACCAATCCGAATACGCTGGGAGTTTTCGAAAAGGATATCCGGAAGATCGCGAGCATCGTGCATGCTCGGGGTGGATTGGTGTATATGGACGGGGCCAATATGAACGCTTTAATGGGAACCTGTCGTCCCGGGGATATGGATGTCGATGTTATTCATCTCAATCTCCATAAAACCTTTTCCACCCCCCACGGCGGAGGAGGACCGGGCTCAGGTCCCGTCGGCGTGAAGCTTGAAATGGAGCCCTACCTCCCGATGCCGGTGTTGAACCGAGAAGGAAAAGATTTGCGATGGGATTTCGACCGGCCGCAAAGTATAGGAAAGGTGAGGAGCTTTTTCGGTAATTTCCTGGTCGTCGTCAAGGCTTTAGCCTACATCCTGGCGCTGGGTCCGGACGGGATTCGTGAGGTGTCGGAATTTGCGGTTCTCAACGCCAATTATATCCGCAAGAGCCTGGAAGACGAGTTTTACCTGAAATATGAAACCGACACTTTGCATGAATGCGTATTCTCGGATAAAAAACAGCTGGAATACGGGGTGAGTAATCTGGATATCGCGAAGCGGCTGATCGATTTGGGGGTGCACCCGCCGACCATGTCTTTTCCGCTGATCGTACACGGAGCCCTTATGATCGAACCCACGGAAACCGAAAGCAAGCGGGATCTCGACCATTTTATCGAAGCCATGAAGCGGATCGCCCGCGAAGCCGGGGAAAATCCTGATATTCTCAAATCCGCTCCTCATCATTCCTATGTGAGACGTTTAGATGAGACAAAAGCGGCGCGCAATCCTGTTTTGAGGTGGACCGCCGAAAACGAGACCAGGGATTAAACCCGTTTTTTAAATAAGAAAAAGAAGAGCGATAGGGATGTCTATACAAAAATTGATCATGAATCTCCAGAAATTCTGGACGGATCAGGGGTGCTACTTGGCGCAGCCTTATGATGTCGAGGTGGGAGCCGGAACCATGACGCCGGATACGTTTTTCAGGGTTCTCGGAAGGAAGAATTGGAGGGTGTCCTATGTGCAGCCTTCAAGGCGACCCACGGACGGCCGCTACGGGGACAATCCTCACAGGGTACAAAAGCACCACCAGTTTCAAGTCATCATGAAACCTTCTCCCGAAGACATTCAAGATCTTTACATCCAAAGCCTCTCATCGCTCGGCATCAATCTTACGGAGCACGACATCCGGTTTGATGAAGACAATTGGGAATCTCCGACCATCGGAGCATGGGGCGTCGGTTGGCAGGTCCTGCTCGACGGGCTGGAAATCACGCAGTTTACATATTTTCAGCAAGCCGGGGGAATGGAAACGTTTCCGGTCCCTGTGGAGATCACCTACGGCCTGGAAAGACTGGAAATGTTTCTTGAGGGCCGAGATGACATATATCAGTTGAAATGGTCGGAAGACGTCAGCTACCGGGATCTGCGCCATCAGGAAGAAAAGGAATTTTCAGAGTACAACTTCAATCAGGCCGACACCGAAATGCTGCGGACGTCTTTTGCCTTGAATGAAGCCGAAGCACAGCAGCTCATCGGGAAGGATCTGTTGCATCCGGCATATGATTACTGCTTGAAGTGCTCGCATTTCTTTAATTTGCTGGATGCGCGCGGCGCCGTCGGAGTGACGGAAAGGGTGAAGATGATTGCGAGTATTCGTAATCTGGTCAATCAGATCGCAAAACGATATGCGGAACGGGAGACGGAGGTCTGATGGATTTTCTACTGGAAGTATTGACCGAAGAGATGCCTCCTTCTCATATCCCGATTGCTTTGGAACAGTTGGAAACGGGATTGAAACAGGAATTGATGGGAAATGAGCTGGTTGACGGACAACGGCAGCCCGGAACCCTCGCTCCATATGGAACCTGCCGGCGATTGATCCTGATCGGAGATCTGGTATCCCGCCAGCGCGATAAAGAGGAGCTCGTCATGGGGCCGCCCAAAGCCGTCGCTTTCGACAGCCAAGGAGAGCCCAAAGCCGCGGCCCTGGGATTTGCCCGTTCTCAGGGAGTCGCCGTGGACCGGCTTGAGGTTGTGAAAAACCGAAAAGGCGAATACCTTGGTTTAAAAAAATCGATTACAGGGAAGACGGCTCCGGAAATATTGGTCGAAATTCTACCGATGCTGTTGTCGCGGCTTTCTTTTCCGAAAATGATGAAATGGGGAGAAAACCCTTTCAGATTTTCGCGTCCGATCAAGGGGCTGCTTTGTCTTTGCGATGGCAAGCCTCTTCAATTTCAAGTGGCCGGAGTGGCGGCTGGTGATGTGACCATCGGGCATAAGATTTTGCATCCGGGACAGTTTAAAGTGGAATCGGCGGCGCAATATATTTCGACTTTGCGTAAGCGGAAGGTAATGATCGATCCTCGAGAGCGACGAAAAAAGATCACGATGCAAATGGAAAAGATATTGGCTCCTTTGGAAGCTCAGGTTCTGAAAGATGAACAGCTGTTGACCAAATTAACTTATGATGTGGAATGGCCGAAGGTGTTCATGGGGGATTTTCCGGAAAAGTATCTTAAGCTTCCCATGGAGATATCGAGCACGGCCATGAAAGCCGGGCAAAACCTTTTTGCCGTCGTTCGGAAACGCAAACAGCTCGCTCATTTTATCGGCATCGCGGATGCGGTATCGGATACGAAGTCGCTGATCAAGCGGGGCAATGAACGGGTGCTGAAAGCCCGACTGGAGGATGCGCGGTTTTTCTGGGATCAGGATGTCAGGATATCCCTCAGGGAACGGGCACGTGATTTGGATCAGATCGTTTTTCAGGAACAGTTGGGGACTTACGCCGAAAAAGCCGTGAGGATCAAAAAAATCGTCAATTATCTGGCCGCAAAGCTTGAAATCGGAAAAGAAAAGGCGAATGCGGGATTCGCCGCGGAAATATGCAAAAGCGATTTGCTGACGGAAATGGTTAAAGAATTCCCTTCGCGTCAGGGTGTTGTCGGCGGTCTGTATGCCCGCAAAGAGGGGCACCCCGCTGCGGTCTGGAAAGCGATTTATGAACATTATCGCCCCGTCAATCTGGAGGATTCGGTGCCTTCCACCGTAAACGGTTCGCTGATATCCATGGCGGATAAATTGGATACCATTGTGGGAGTGATCGGGATCGGAGTCGAAATTACGGGGTCGAAGGATCCTTTCGGACTCAGGAGGCACGCACAAGGATTTTGCTCGATTGCAAGGGAACGAAAATGTGACTTTTCCTTCCGGTTGCTTCTGGATAAAGTGATCAAGATCCATGGTGACAACTTAACGCTTTCACGCGATGAGATCAAAGGCCGCTGTGTAGAGTTCATACAGAATCGCCTTCAGTATATTTTCGAGCGTGATGGATTTCGATATGATCTGGTTCATGCCGCGTTGGCGCCGGGAATCGAACGGATCCACCATGTTGCTCTGCGCTTGAAAGCCGTCAACGGGCTTAAGGACAGCTCACAGTTTGAACCCATGATTTTGATCGTCAAACGGGTCAATAATATCATACGCGGTCAATCCGCCTATAAAATCAATCCTGATCTTCTCGTGGAAAAAATTGAGCGGGAACTGCATTCCAACTATACGATTATTTACAACAATGTTAAGCCCCTGATATCTAAGGGGGAGTTTTCAAAAGCCCAGGGCATAATTTTTCGGCTGGGCCCCTCCATCAACACGTTTTTCGATAATATATTGGTTATGGATGAGGATAAAAAACTGCAGCGTAATCGCCTGGCTCTCCTGCAGGGTGTCAGCCGGCTTTTTCTTCAGGTCGCCGATTATTCGAAAATCGTAGTCGAAGGCTCATGAGGCGATAGGGCCCCCGTGAAACGGGAATTTCACATTAAATCCGCTTTGAAAGATTTAAGCAAATACCAAACGTCTTATCACCCGTGGAAATGGGAATGAGACGTTTTTAGAAAACGACTCGATCTGAAAAAGGGAAAAAATGGTTTCGGTTATCGACGGATTGATCCGGATTTGCGGCGGGATCACCCATCGGTGGAAAATTCCTCTTCGCAATCTTTGGAATTCGAGGGGAGCTCGCTGGAGAATTTCTGTTCGAGGGCGATTATCTTGACCAGGGTACCCGGATAGTTCTGATCTTTCTTTTCACCGTAGGGATTGAATTGTACGCCGATCTGGTATTTATAGCTCTGTCCGGCTTGGGGGGAGCACCAGCGAACACGCCCATAAATCATCAGGGGGATACGTTCTCCCGGGATGGAGAGCTTCAGGATGATCTTGCTGTTGATTTTTTGAAGGGATTGACATAAAAAACGAAGTCCGCCTCGGCTGATATCTTTTAAAGGGCAGAATTCTTCTTCAAATTTGTCTTGAGAAAAGAGCATCTTTTTCGTTTTAAAACTGACGGTTGAACCGGGGATATCGAACCGAAGGCAGGTTCGTCTTTCAAGCCCTTTATACTCCATCCCAAACCTCCTCGTTTCTCGCTAAAACAGCTTCTTGAGCAATGTAAGTTCAGAATATATCAAATCGGAAATAAATGTCAATCAATTCGAAAACGAGCCGAGGCATAGGTCTCATATCAGGTGGTGTTCGTGTGCGAAACGAAATATCCGGTTGAGAAATCCGCTTTCAAAAAGAGATGACAATTCTCATGAAAACCCCTGCAGGGATTCTTTGCCGAAAGCGCCGATACCGGACGTGATTATCTTATGGTGCCTTCATAATGGGCCGTGAGCTGTCGCTTCTTGACGTCTTCGGGAGTGTAGGACGGCAGCAGGATGGGCGCGACCCGATCGGTTTCTATTTCGGATTCCTTAAGAGCTTTTTCGTATGCATCGATATGTTCCAAACTCAAACGGGCGAGCTCGACGTTTTTGACATATTGGGCCGCATTGATTCCGGCTCGTCTGCCGAATACGTTATAGTCGAGAACGGAATTTCCCATAAGGCGGTTGCGTCCGTGGACGCCGCCTGAGGCTTCACCGGCTACGAAAAGTCCCGGTATGCTGGTTTCGCATTTGGGATTGATCTCGATGCCTCCGTTTTGATAATGAAGCGAGGGGTAAACCAGCATGGGTTCGGTCGTGATATCGATTCCATAGCGGATGAACTGGCGGTGCATGGCGGGAAATTGTTTCTCGACATAGCCTTTTTCCTGGATCATTTCGATCAGTGGGGAATCCAGCCAAACGCCGAGTCGTCCGCTGGGCGTTTTGATGCCTTTCCGGTGTTCGACGCACTCCCTGATAATAGCGGAAGCTTCGACATCCCGAGGCTCTCGAGGGAACACGAAAAGTTCACCATCCATATTGATCGGTTGCCCTCCTGCGCCCCGGATCTTCTCCGTGATCAGGAAGCCGCCGATTTGTTCCGGGAAAGCGGCACCGGTGGGATGATACTGTACCGAATCCATGTACAGGAGCTTAGCGCCCGCACGATATGCCATAACCAGGCCGTCGCCGGTGGCTCCGTAATGGTTGGTGGTATCGAATCCGCGGATGTGGAGGCGGCCGTAGCCGCCGGTCGCGATGATGGTGGCTTTCGCTTTGACCGTGTAATATTCTTCGGTCTCGAGGTTGTAAAGCACACCGCCGGCGCACTGCCCCTTGCTGTCGAGGATCAATTCGACCGTCGGCATGAACTCCAGGGAAGTGATCATATCGGGGTGATTCCGCACCTCGTCCATGAGCGTACGCAGTATGATGGCTCCGGTATAATCGCGGGAGGAATGCATTCGTTTGCGTGAGGTGCCGCCCCCATGCAGAACCTGGTTGGAACCATCATCATTCTTATCCCAGACAACCCCAAGATCTTCAAGCCATTTCACGACTTCAGGCCCATCCTCGGTAAGAGCGCGAACCAGGTCGGTTTTGTTGTCGAAATGTCCGCCGCCGATCACGTCCAGATAGTGACGGGTGGGGGAGTCCTGAGGCGTGACCGCGGCCTGCATTCCTCCTTGGGACATCATGGAATTGGCGTCTCCCAAACGCAACTTGGTGGAAATGATGGAACGGGTGCCGTTTTTCATGGCCAGGATCGCCGCGGCCGTACCGGCACCACCGCCGCCGACGATCAATACGTCGGTCTCATAATCGGGATTGCTGAGATCGAAAAGATCTGATTTGATGCGGGAGTGGGACTCGAGCATCGAGGCGACTTCGGTGGTGAGCCGTTCACCTTTGTTAGGACCGATTTTTATTTCGCGACGGGAATCGGATTTATAGTCGGGATGGAATTTTGTAAGCACCTGTTCACGTTCCTCGGCGCTCATCGGGGGGAAAACCGGCTTCCCCGATTTTTCCAACTCAAACCGCTTGTTTCGTGTTTGAGCGACTTTATCAAGCGAAGGTCTCATATATTCCGGATACATTGGATTCTCCTTTTATTCCGTATCTCTTTCGTAATATTTCTTTTTCAACTCATCGTCATCCATCGACATCAGTTCTCCATATTCCTTGTCGTACTTGCACTTCTCGATTTCCTGGATTCTCTGCTTGAGCTGTTCGCTCTTCTTTGAAAGATAACGGCCGTAGAGCCTTCGGGCCAGAAGGCCGACATTGAATTGAACGATTTCCGCGGGACAACGGATAGCGCAGAGTCCACAGCTCAGGCAGTCGAAAGAGAGGTCCATGACCTTTTCTATATCACCGCGGATCGCCGCCTGGATGTAATCCATGACTTCCAGATCCTGAGGGCACGCCTTCGTGCAGGTGTTGCAGGAGACGCAGCGGAATACTTCCGGATAAAGATCTTGAAAGGTCTGAACGTTCGGCTCCAGTTTTTCCAGGTCGTAAACGGCTTTCTGAGCGGGAAGCGCCGGAAGTTGAGACAGCCACATTCCGTCTTCGACCAGCGTTGTGCAGGCCAAACCCGTGTAGATCTTATAATCTCCGGGCATGCGATAGACCGTGGCGCAGGCGCCGCAGAATCCTTCACGGCAACCGGCTCCGCGTTTGATCTGGTATCCGGCATATTCGATGGCGCCCATAATCGTGGCTTCCGCCGGTACCTTATGGGCTTTTCCCATGATAAAAACAGTAGCCCACTTATTGCTTTCGCTGTCGCTTTTACCCCCTTTTGAGGCTACTTTGGTAATGGGGATTTCTTTCTTTTTGGGAACCTTCTCTTCATTCATTCTTTCCCTCCGTGAAAATGATGTTGTAAGGGCATTTCATTATTACGTCCATAAAAGCATCACAAAATGATATCGATCATGGAAAGGATCTGATCGTCGGTGAAGTTTCTTTGCTGCGTGGCTCCGGAAGGGCATGCCACAACGCAGGCGCCGCAGCCTTCACAAAGGATTTCGTTAACGGTCACGATACCTTTTTCCTCATCAAATATCCGAGCTTCATAGGGGCAGACGGGGATGCACATCTTGCATCCGGAGCAAACTTCCGTGTCGACTTCAGCCACCAAAGGATCGTGGAAGAGCTCATCGGCTGAAAACATCGCCAGAACTTTGCTGGCCGCTCCGCTTGCTTGGGCCACTGTTTCGGGTATGTCTTTGGGCGCTTGGGCCGCGCCGGCGAGGAACATACCGGCCGTAATGCTTTCCACAGGCCGCAGTTTGGGATGAGCCTCCGCCAGGAATCCGTCCTTGTCCCTGGAAATCTTCAGTTTCTTGGCAACGTCCTCAGCGCTTTTCGCGGGCCGCATAGCGGTCGCCAGTACGACCATGTCGGCATCTATCTCCACATCCCGACCGGCCAGCGTATCGACTCCGAGTACTTTGATTTTTCCGTTCTCTTCGAATATCTTGGATACTTTTCCTCTCAAATACATCACGCCGTCTTCTTCCACGGCGCGCTGTACGAATTCTTCATAATTTTTTCCGCCGGACCGTATGTCGATATAGAAGACGTAGGCTTGTCCGTCATGAACATGATGCTTGTAAAGCATCGCGTGTTTGGCGGTGTACATGCAGCAGATCTTGGAGCAATAGGCGTTATGAAGCTCGGGATCCCTGGAGCCGCAGCATTGGATAAACACGACTTCCTTGGGCTCCTTGTGATCGGAGGGACGCAACACTTTTCCCAGCGTGGGACCGGAAGCGGAAAGCAGCCGTTCAAACTGCAGTCCGTCGATCACGTCCGCGTACTTTCCCGCGCCGTATTCCGCCATGTTTTCCTGATCGTACAGGTCATAGCCGGTCGCGATGACAATGGCTCCGATCTCCTCTTCGAGGATTTCGGGCTTCTGATCGAAGTCGATGGCGTTCGGTTCGCATACATCGGCGCATTTACCGCAGGCGATGGGAAGGAATCCCGGACAGGCCGCCGCATCGATGGTGTAGGTGGCGGGGATGGCTTGAGGAAAGGGAATGTAAATGGCGCGCCTGCCGGTCAATCCCAGGTCGAATTCATTGGAAACGACGACCGGGCAGACTTTGACGCATTCCTCGCAGAGAGTGCAGACGTCGGCTTTGACATAGGTCGGTTTCTTAAGGATTTTAGCGGTGAAGTTCCCAACGAATCCCGATACTTCCTTTACCTCGCAGTTGGTCATCAATGTGATGTTGGGATGGCGCGAGACCTCGACCATTTTCGGGGTCAGGATACACTGAGAACAGTCCAGAGTAGGAAAGGTTTCCGATAGCTGGATCATGTGCCCTCCGATGGAGGGGGATTTTTCAACCAGCAAGACCTCGTGACCGCCGTTGGCGATATCGAGCGCAGCCTGGATACCGCTGATGCCGCCTCCGATGACGAGCGCCCTTTTGGTGATGGGGACGCTGATCGGTTCGAGCGAGGCGTTTTTTTCCACCTTCTCCACCATGCTTCGGGCTATCTTGATGGCTTTGGCGGTTGCCTTGTCCATGTCCTTGTGCACCCAACTGCACTGTTCACGGATGTTGGCGATCTCGCACTGATAGGCGTTGATTCCCGCCGACTGCGAAGCGTTGCGGAAGGTGTTTTCATGAAGAGAAGGGGAGCAGCAGGCGACGACCACGCTGTCGAGTTTATTCTCCTTGATCGATTCCGTGATCAGTTTTTGCCCAGGATCCGAACACATGTAGACATAATCCTGAGCATGGACGACTCCTTTATGCTTGGAGAGTTCTTCGGCGACCTTTTTGACATCGACCGTACCCGCGATGTTAATACCGCAGTGGCAAACAAAAACTCCTGTCCGTTTCATGTTATTTCCCTTCTTCAATAGAGGTGTCATTCATTGTGGATCTCCGAATATACAATGTGGATAATTCAAGACTCATCCCTCTTTCGCTTCGCCCAGAACCTCCCGGCCATGTTCAAAGCCTTTGTCGAACGCCTTTATGTTGAGATTCAAGAAGCGATCCGGCACCAGCCCGGGAAGGGCTTTTTTCATAGCATCGGGGTGGCATATCTTGGTGACGGCGGTGAAAAAACCCATCATGACCAGATTGGCGGTGATCCGATTTCCAAGCTCTTCTGCAAATCGAGTCGAGGGAACGGCGAAAATTTTAATCCCGTCTCGCGGCGGACGGGGTTTGACCAGGTCCTTATCGATGATGAGGGTGCCGCCTTCTTTGAGATCGGGCTCGTATTTGTCATAAGCCTCCTGGGACATGGAGACGAGAATGTCGGGGGTGCCGATATAAGGGTAAAGGACGCGGTCATCGGAAACGACGACCTGCGAACTGCACGCGCTTCCCCGGGCTTCAGGACCGAAACTCTGGGTCATGGTCGCGTGCTTGTCGTTGTATAAGGAAAGGGCCTTTCCCGATATGAGTCCCAGGCGGATCACTCCCTGTCCTCCGAATCCAGAAAACCTTATCTCAGTCATCGTTTATTCTCCCATATTTTTCATAATCGTCGCCTAACACTTCGCCCATATGTGTATTCATGGCATCGATGAAGGTCGGTTTTTCCTTGTCGACGAATTTTCCCACGATGAGCTTGCCTTGATAGCTGATGTCCAGCTCTTTGGTGTCGGCGCCGTGACGGATCTCGGAATTGTCATAATAATATTTCAATAGATTCAGTCCGTCTCCCAAGCGATTCCGGCGGGCGTAGAGCGTTACGCAGGGTGTGATGACCTCGATAAAGGAAAATCCCGGTTTTAAAAGGGCTTCCTGGATGGATTTGGTGACGCGTCTGAGATGGAGCGCGGTCCATCGGGCGACATAGGTCGCTCCGGCCGATTCGACGAGATTGGGAAGGCTGAAGGGAAATTCGAAATTACCGTAGGGAGCCGTGGAGGCATTGGCGTTTTGAGGCGTGGTGGCCGCGACTTGACCTCCGGTCATGGCATAGTTGAAATTGTTCACGCAAATGACCGTGAGATCCATGTTCCGGCGAGCGGCATGGATTAGATGGTTTCCGCCGATTCCGGCCAGATCGCCGTCTCCACTGAATACCACGACGTTGACTTCGGGATTGGCGAGCTTGAGTCCGGTTGCGAAGGGAATCGCCCGTCCGTGGGTGGTGTGGAATGAATCAAGTTTGATATAACCCGCTACTCGGCCTGTGCATCCGATGCCGGAAACCACCGCGACTTTGTCAAGATCGAGACCGCTTTTTTTCAGGGCTTCTGCAAAGGAAGTGACAACCGTGCCGATTCCGCATCCGGGACACCAGATATGCGGGATACGGTCCATGCGCAGAAGGCCTTCGATCGGGTTCTGTCCCTTGTTTTGTGCTTCATCGTTCATTTGGATGCCTCCTTGATGGCATTATAGATGTCTTCTGGATCATGGACCCATCCGCCGCAGTGAGGTACGCTGACGACGGGGCATAATCCCTTGACGCTACGCTCGGCTTCACGGACCATCTGGCCGAAATTGATTTCAGGGAATACGAATGATTTGATTTTGGATGCCAGCTCATGAAAGCGTTTTTCCGGGAAGGGCCAGGCCGTGATCAGTCGCATGGTTCCAACCTTCAATCCTTCTTTCCGTGCTTTATGGATCGCTTTGGTGGCGACGCGTGAAGTGATCCCGTAGGAAACCACGACGATTTCCGCCCCCTCGATTTGATCCTCTTCGATTCGAATGATTTTATCGGCATTATGACGAATTTTGTTGATTAAGTGTTTGAGGCTTACATCCTGACATTCGGCGTTGAGTTCAGGGTAACCCCGCTCGTCATGGGTGAGGCCGGTCGTGTGAAAACGGTAGCCGTCGCCCGTCTTGACCATAAAAGGGATGCCGTCCTTGTCCGGTTTATAGGGAAGGTACTGATCCTTGGGGCCGTTGTACCATTTCCGCTCAACGAGGTCGATCTCCTCCGCGGGGGGAATGATGACCTTTTCATGCATGTGCCCCACGCATTCGTCCGTCATCACGAATACCGGAACGCGGTAGGTTTCCGCCAGATTGAATGCGTCGATGGTCAAATCGAAGCATTCTTGGGGAGAGTCGGGTGAAAGAGCGATAATCTCGTAGTCACCGTGAGATCCCCACTTAGCTTGCATCATATCCTGCTGTCCGGTCAGAGTGGGAAGCCCGGTGGAGGGGCCTCCGCGCTGGATGTTGGCGATTACCAGGGGGGTTTCCATCATGCAAGCCAAACCGATGTTTTCCATCATCAGTGAAAATCCCGGCCCTGAAGTGACGGTCATCGGTTTCTTACCGCCCCAGGCGGCGCCGATCAGCGAAGCGATGGAAGCGAGCTCATCTTCCATCTGGATAAAAACGCCTCCGACTTTGGGAATCCTTTCGGAAAACCGTTCGGCGGTTTCAGTCGAGGGCGTTATCGGGTACCCACCGAAAAAACGGCAGCCTGCGGCCAAGGCGCCTTCCGCGAGGGCGTAGTCGCCGTCCATGTAATGGGCCCCGGTCAATACTCCTTTAGGATCTGCTTTCACCTTCTTCCTCCTCATTCTGGATAGTGACAAAAATGGCGAATTCAGGGCATATTGTCTCGCAGAGCTGACAATAACAGCAATCATCCTCATTCTTAACAAAGGGAGGATGATAACCTTTGACGTTGAATTCTTCCGATAATTCCAAAACATCTTTCGGGCAGTATTCCACACAAAAACCGCAGCCTTTACAGCGGTTTTTTTCGATGTGGATGTTGCCCTTGATAGGTTTTAAATCGCCGAAATAGATCATGGGCTCCCTCAAATACATCCCTTTTCCTTCAAAATGGGTTTTGGATCCACGTAGTGGAGATCCAACCTCAAATCATCAATGCCGCAGCCGAGGGCGATCGCCATCAGCTGCGTGAAATAGAGGATCGGGATGGTCTTGAATTCAGGGTGTTTTTTGATCGTTTCCCGCTGCCGGTGATCCAGATTGAATGCACAGAGCGGACAGCTGACGGCAATGACGTCGGCTCCCCTGGAAGTGGCCGAGGAAAGAATCTTGAATGTTCGATCGACGACCATATCCGGGTTGTCAACGGTCTGGTAGGAACCGCAGCATTCCGTCCGGTAAGGGAAATCAAGCGGCTCGGCGCCCAAATCCGATACCAGGTTTTCCATGACCGTAGGATTCTCCGGATCATCGAGTCCGATATCCTTGGGGCGGACCAACATGCAGCCGTAATAATTCGCAACTTTAAGGTCTTTGAGAGGCTTGACGATTTTCGCCTGAATCGTTTCCGGTTTGACGTTATCCCGAAGGATTTCCAGCAGATGCAGTACCTTGACGTCTCCCTGATAATCGATTTCTTCACGATACATGAAATTGTTGATTTTTTCGAGGTCTTCCGGTTCAGCCTTCACTCGCTCATTGGCGCGTTTAAGCGTGTTGTAGCACATGGCGCAGAGCGTCATCATGGAATCCGATCCGGCCTCTTTGGCTCGGATCAGATTTCGAATGGGGGCGAGATGATGCATCAGATCGTCCGTGGTGAGAGAATAAACGGTGCCGCAACAGTTCCAACGGGAGAGCTCCTCAACCTCGATATCAAGGCGTTTCAGAGCACATAAGGTGGAATCCTCGAAGTTTTTCGCCTGGTTTTTTAGAGTACACCCTGGATAATAGCTTAGTTTCATAATGATGAATCCTCATAAATTGGATTTTTAAGAGAATGCGTTTCATGAAGCTTACGAAGTGGATTTTCGAAAATTACTGACCAAGGCGATCGGGGGGACGCTGCATTTCTCCTCGGTCGTCATGTCTTCGATCTTCACTCGATCCTCCCTGTGGCGCAGAAGGATCTGACGGATGGCTTCCAGTACCTCTGCAATGTTGATTCCCTTGGGACAGCGGACATTGCATGTCAGGCAGGAGGCGCAGACCCAGATCGACTGACAATTACGAAGCTCCTCTTCGAGACCCAATTGGGCGAAACGAATGATTTGATTGGGGAGGAGATCCATCTGAGCGACCGATGGACATCCCGCGGAACATTTTCCGCACTGATAGCAGTCCAGAAGGTTTTGACCGCTCAACTCCTGGACTTTTTCGACGAAAGAATTGTGAATCTTTTCCCTGGAGATAGAGATTCTCATTGATGATACCCTTATTAGAATAAAATTTTTGAACCTATCATCGCCTATAGGTTGTTGCCAAAAAAACAACGCTTCAGTACATCACAATTGAAAATTGCTGTCAAGAAAATATACAAAAAAAATATATTTGCCGAATCAGTCATGCAAATGGCTGATTATATGGGAATAAAACCTCCTTTGGAATGAATCCTTTGAATTCGGTGCCGTGGCGGAAGGAAAGGCGATGTGAGATCGTCGTTTAGACGCGATTTTTAACGCCGTGAAAACGGCGGTTTTCTCGGCGCTTGCGTAACTCACTCCTTCAGAGTCTCCCTTCGCGAGCAGCGATTTTCAGGCTAAATCCCGTATGGCACGCCAATTCTCACACTGCCTCAGATATTTGGAGCCTGGAGACGTTTTATGAATGCTATCACTTAACTTCGGGATTTAGACTGAAAATACATTAATATGAGGGTGGGTG
>Ga0180432_10000207_pt1 | contig 94777 bp, 76 predicted proteins | sample SS_ome_10_FD_132414 | JGI IMG/M metagenome (GOLD analysis project Ga0180432, IMG submission 132414) | Hypersaline lake sediment archaeal communities from the Salton Sea, California, USA - SS_1_MS_2 metaG | ecosystem: Environmental > Aquatic > Non-marine Saline and Alkaline > Hypersaline >... | reverse complement strand
TTGTCGCCTTCACGCTGAGGGATGGGCAGGTTCTGCCAGTTGCGGTATCCGAGTCCCATGTAAGCGTCGCGCTGCAGCGGTCGATCGGGTGTTCCGCCAGTTACCTGGGCGCCGTCCTGTACGCCCCAATCTCGGTTGGCGAACTGATTTCGACCGTGCGAACATTGCGCGCCGTCCATCAGCACAACTTTTGCACCATTGCCAACCGAAACACTAGAGGGCCCCATCGTGACGAATCGGCTGTCGCGTCCAACGATAAACGTACCAGATTTGATGCCAACCTCGTCGCCCATGCAGGCATATCCGATCACTTCCGTGGAGATACCCTCCGGCTTGTCGTGCCCCATATACGTTCCAATGCGATTCGCCAACCAGGGTGACTGGATAATCTCACCATCCACCTTGAAAGGCGAAACGGCCCGCTGGTCATGGACCTTCTTGAGCGCACCATCTTCGGGCCAATCGAAGCGTAGGAATGTATGCTTATCGCCCGCGAATTGAAGGCGTCCTTGTCCCGTTCTCATCGATCCGCCAGGGCGAATCCAAAGATTGCCGAACAAACGAAACTGGTGGTGTCGAGCTCCCGATGAGGAGAAGCTGGCATTCTTACCGATCGTGACGTGGCGACAGAAAGCACCCTTCGTATCCTCATCACCAAGTGCAGCCTTGTACGGCGTTTCGCTGTCCGGAAGGATCAGGTCGGTATCCATATCCGGCAACTCCGTGGCGGGCTTGCCCGTGGCGGCATCAATCCAGTTGCTCGGGTCGGTAGCGTCCGGACCACGACGACGGGACTGTTTGGCGACCTCAATGCTCCGCTGGACGTCCCAGATGTACGTGCGGCCTTTCTCCCACTCTTGTTTCAGGAAGTACTCATCGCCCACGAGCATCGGCCAGGCATCCTTGTTCTGGTACTGCGGATTGTCGGCCGTCGGTTTCGAGGTAATCGCCTGGATATCCAGCGCGTTTGCGGGCAGGGCGAAACCGAGAAGTGCAACAGTTGCGATCAGACCTCTCTTCATCTTCTTTCTCCTGTACTCTTAGCCATTTTGCCGCACTCTCCGCCCAAGGGGCATTCCCGTCGCTATCGAAATCACTTTCGCGGCATGGTCGTGTACTGCTTCTTTGGTTCCAGGGTCGACATCGGATGGCCCCCTCCTATTTCCGCAAGCTCCGCTTCGTAACCACGAACAAGGTCTACTGGAGCCGTGCTGACACAGCCGTCACCGAACGTGACGTTCCTCCAACCCTCGAACGTTTCCATGCTCTTGGTGACAATCCCGCCCGGTTGGAGATCGTCGAAGCGGACGTTCTCGACGCTCGACTCGCCGCTGATCCACAGCCCGATCTTCGGTGGAATCTCGGGGAACACCTTCTTGAACGCTTCATCCTTCCGGCCCCAGCACCCGGCTCCGCCCGCGGAGATACGCTGCCAGCAGACAACCAGGCGCGCGTCGCTGCCCTTTGCCGGATAGCCGATCAGATCGCCGTCGACGATGGTGCTGTAGCTTCCGTAGCCATAGTACATCTTCGCGCCGCCGGCCGTCGTGGGAATCGGCTTGGTTTCCTCCGCCCGTTGAGGAATGGGCAGATTCATCCAGTTCTTGTATCCCATGCCCATGTAGGCGTCTCGCCGCAGGGGCCTGTCCGGTGCGCCTCCGGAGACCTCGCCCTTAACCCCCCAATCTCTGCAAGGGATTTGATTCATTCCGTGCGAGCACATGGCGCCGTCCATGAGAATGATTCTAGCGCCTTTGTTGACCGAGACCGAGGCTGGACCCGTCGTAACAAATCGACTGTCGCGCCCGATGATGAAAGCGCCCGATTTGATCCCGACTTCGTCCGTGATGCGCACATACCCGATGACTTCGGTTGATTTGTCGGGCGTCTTGTCGTGTACCAGATACGTGGCGACGGAGCGCGAACCCCTGCCGTAATCCATCCAGGGGTTATCCGATTCCTTCGCCTGAGGATCGTAGGGCGTAACAAGCCGCTCCTCGTGCACCTTCTTCAGTTTGCCGTCCGCGGGCCAATCGTATCGTAAGAACGTGTCGGCGGCGCCAACGAATTTCGTGTTTCTCCAAGAGGTGACCAGGCCTCGCTCACGAATCCACAGGTTTCCAAAGATCGAGAACTCTCCACCGGCCTCGACGCTCACATGGGCGTTGCGGCCGACGGTCAGGTGCCGGCAGGAAAAGTGTATTTTCTCTCTGGCTGCCAGCACCACGAGGTACGTTTCGTCGGAGTCCGGGAAGATGAGATCGGTGTCCATATCTGGCGGCGTTTCGGCGCGTTTGCCCGTTGCGAAGTCAATCCAGTTTTCGGGCTTGAGACCGTTTGGCTCACCGCGCACCGACTTGGTCATATCATCCACATTCCAGATCAGCAGGCGCGCCTCGGGCCACTTCTGCTTCGTGAAGTACTCGTCGCCGACGAGATCCGGCCAGGCCTGCTTGTCGTCGTACTGCGGATTGTCGGCCGTGGGTTTTGCAGTGATCGCCCCGATGTCCAACGCGCTGACGGGCGGGGCTTTGATCGCCAGCAGCGTCAAGCCGACGACTGCCATGAAAGCAAACTGTAACTTGCCCATGTTTGTCTCTTTTCTTCGCTCAAGGAACTCGCAAAGACCATTTCAGTAGGAACATGGCCGGCAGATAAACCAATAGGTAAACGATCAACCAGCCCGGTAGCCACGACGTGACCATCCACTCGATCGGTTGCCAGAAGACATTCGAGCCTCTGACAATTTGCTCGCGGTAGGCGACCTTGACCAACTCGACGGGATGGTCGGCGGCGGGTGGACGCGCCACTTGAATTGGGCCTTTCCCGTCGCCCAGGTCTTCTTTCGGTTCGGGAGCCACTCGCTTGCCGAGGACCACGGCAGTGCTCACCGGTGGCCACCCCTCCGTCTCAATTTGCAGAGGGAATCTTCCACTTTCACTTTCCGGCGTCTGTAAAGTCCAGGAGACATCGCGACTCGGCATCGGGCGGCTGAGGAACCCCTCAAGGTCGGTCAGCATCTCCTCTCGCGTTTGTCGGGCTGCGGCCTGCAACTCCCATGGTGTGTCCACGGGGACTGCGGTCTCTTCGCTCCAACGTTCGTGGAGTCGTTCAAGTACCGGCCGAATCAATGTGATGCTTTGACTCGCAGGGGTTCGTTCTTCAAGACGCAGTTCGGCGTCATGGGCGAGCGTGACGGCCCCGGCGTGGTCGCCCTTCACCCGCGCGGTGACGAAGACCGTGGCTCCAGGCCCTGCGTTCCAGGAAGCCGGATCGACCCGCGCCGGGAACCAGAGGAAGACCATCACCATCGGCCCGAGGATCAGCAGGAGCGGGAAGAGGGCGGCTTTCAGAAGTCGGTATTGGACGCCAGAAGCGGCCTGCTGAAGGGCTTGGCGTCGGGGCGATCCCTCCGGCATCTTGGCCGATTGCTTTCCAAGAATGCCCGCACGCCGTTTGCTTTCCGCAAGTCGCCGATTATCGGTAAGCAGCCGCTGGGCGACGATCGAGAAGATCGCAAGTCCCGCCGCAACTGTCGCGACGGTCGCCACGCGCCCAATCATTCCCACCAGGGGAAGCATGCAGAAATCGAGAGCGGCCATCGTCGCATCCCAGAGCCATGTTCCCGGCACCAGGAACATCGCCAGGAAGAAGACGGTCCACGCTGCGGTTGCCAGAGTGGCCCACTTGCCGCAGGCGCGTTCGATCCGTCCCGGGGGCGGTGGCGTCATCGCGGCCGGAATGTGCGTGTCCTCTTGTAGCTTGGCTCTCCTGAGCCGAGTATTGGAGTTTTCTTCTTCCTCTCGGCTCTGGAGAGCCAAGCTACTTTGTCGCGAGAGGCGGCCTTGGTTGCCGTCGACGGCAACCTCCTCTCCCTCCTCGAACAAACGAGTCGCTCCGTCGCAGACCACCGCCGGGATTCCCATTTCACGAGCAACCACCGCACCGTGGGAAAGCATCCCGCCGCGTTCCATCACCAATCCGGCGGCCTTGGCGAACAAGGGAGTCCAGTTCGGATCGGTGCTCGGGCAGACCAAGATGTAACCATCGCCCGGGTCGCCCGCTTCTTCGGAAGAAGAAACAATCCGAGCCGGGCCGCTGGCCGTCCCTCCGGAGATCGGCAGCGCTGACATTGTCCCCGCCGATTCGATTTCGGCCTGTTCGCCTAGCGCCGCGATGTTGTCTTCCGTGATCAGGCTTGGCAGATCGATCTTCGCTTCGGCGGCGCGGGCCAGACGTCGCTGCTCGATCAGGTGCAACGGAGCGATGCCGGTGGAGAGTGCGTCAAAAAGTTCCTCTTCGCGAAGAAGAAAGACATCGTCGCCGATTTCGAGCCGACGTCCTGCCTCCAAGGCCATGTCGCGCAGCAAGTCGTAAGCCAGCATCAGGTAGAACTTACCGTCTTCACGGAAGCGCAAATAGCGACGCGCCTGGGCCAGTCTCTTGTCGAACTCGCGGACGTCTACATTGTTTAAGCGGTTCTTGAGTTCACAGACCTTCGATTCGCAATGCTGAATCCGCTGACCGCGTCGATCACCCGGGTCTACTGCATCCTTGAGATGCTGGGCCAGCAATTCGACCGCATCGGGTCGTTCGCGCCAGCGGGGCGTGGCCAGATCGAATTCCTCGGGCGCTCGGTGGCCGAAGGAGGCGAGCCACTCGTCAACCGTGGTCTTCCCGTGTGCAATTTCCCAGAGCCCCTGCGCCGCCAGAAGCGTCTGATCTGGCGAGTGGTCCGCGGACAACTCGTTCGCCAGTTGTTCGGATTCGACGTCCCAGAAGTTCTCCGCGCAAAACGATCGCAGTTCTTCCAGAGCCATCGCTGCAATCAGACTGGGCAACATGAGCTTGGCGCCGAAGTGCTGAAGCGCCCGGTCGCGGCGATCTTCCCAAAGCTTCCGCCATTGGGCCGCGTCCAGCGATTGCAGGTTGCATTGTTTTTCTTCCGCGACCCATCGCTTCAACTCGGGGATAGTCTCGCCATCGAGGATGCGGTCGTAATCCTCAGCCAGATGCATCATCTTCTCTTGGATGCCGGCGAGCCGCGTTCCGATCCGGCGGCGGGCGAAGATCGATCCACGCGGCAGCGTCGGCGGCCCTTGGGAAGCATTCGGGTCCCGGGCGAGCAACACGGGGTCGTAGGCATACGGGTATCCCTCGAAGAACATCTCCGACGCTTGGGAAAGGTCCATGAAGACTCGCCCCGCGATCAGGTCGAGGAACCCGTCCCGGCACATCTGGGGCGACGGTTCGAACCCGACATCGCGATACATCTGGCCAAAGCCGCCGTCGCCCGACATGAACCGCCGCACGACGTCCCAGGTCAGGGGAGTGGGGTGCGGGAGCGTCTCGGCGATGTTATGAAGGGCCCAGTCGCCGCGTCCTTCTCGTCTCGCTTCCCGCAGGTCGGCTCTGGTCTCGGTCAAACACTTCTCATACGCCTCGGCCGCCTCGAGTGTTGTTATGGCTCGCGACTGCAGCAGGAAGACCTCGTCTCCTTCGATAGCCCATTCGATGTCTTGCGCCGAGCCGAAGTGCCCCATGACCTGAAGCCCGAGACGCCAGATCGCCAGGACCTGCCGTGAATTGAGGGATAACTCTTGCCTTAAGTCGTCCGGTACAGGTTGGCTTTCTCGCGAGCCCGAGCCGGCCGGAATCCACACATTCTTGTCCGCTGTCTCGATCGACATTGCCGCGCCGGTCGCTCGATCAAGAACCAGGGTGTCGGGTTGAACCAGTCCGGAAACGACCGCCTCGCCGAGCCCCCAGCTTGATTCGATGAGCATCTGGCCGAGTGCTCCCGGCTTCGGGTTGGCGGTGAACAGCACGCCCGCCACGTCGGCCGCGACCTGTCGCTGCACAACGACGCCCATGGCTACCTGCGTCCAGTCGATATCGTGTTCTTCGAGGTAAGCGCGTACTCGATCTGAGTCGAGACTAGCCCAGCACTTGATGACCGCCTCGACGACTTCCTGTTCGTCTTCGACGTCGAGATACGTCTCGTACTGACCGGCCATCGAAGCATCGGCGAGGTCTTCTGCGGTGGCGGAGCTGCGGACCGCGACGATCGGCGAACCCAGATCGCGGTACGCGGCGAGAATGGCATCGCGCACTTCGGTCGGCATCTCGGTATGGTCTTGCTCGGCTGCGCGGAAGGCACTCGTTGTGACGGCGAATCCGCTCGGAACCGGAAACCCGGCATTGATGAGCCGAGACAGGTTGATCGCCTTTCCGCCTACGGCCGCCGGATCGCGGCAGTCGGCAAGCGAAACAACCAGCGGAGCAGGCGTATTCATTGTGCCTCCTCTGCTGTGGGCATAGCGCTGCCGACGTAACATCGCAGTCCGCCTGTCTCGCTTCCAACGAACACGCGACCGCCACTGACAAGCGGGGAACTGAACGTCAATCCTAGTTCGCCCGGCTTGTTCTCGTGATTAATATAGACTCGCTCAAGCACCTTCCCATTGGTAGCGTCCAGGACGCTCAGGTATCCGTCGGAAGTCGTGGCGTAAACATGCGTGCCGGTAAGTGCGGGGCCGGCCAATGCGGGGCTGCGCTCGCTGATCTGCTGGCGCCAGATTTCTTTCCCGTCGGCCTTCAGGTCCAAGGCAACGATCTCCCCGTTTCGAATTGGGCAAATTGCGATGTCGTCTCGCACGGCGATCGGCCCCAGAACGGCGTCCGGCATCTCGACCGACCAATGTGCTTCCCCGCTTGCTCGGTCGAGTGCCATCACCATGCCCTGCGGGTTCGGTGCCGCGAAGACGAAGTCGCCGTTCCCGCAACCGATAAGGACGAGATCCTCGTGGACCGTTACGCTGCCGGTCGCGGGGAACGGAGTTTCGGTTCTCCAAAGCAGCCGCTCTTCCTCGCCCACGTCGCCGCCGATCTTCAGCGCGACGACCTCACCGCCGCCCAATCCGCTGCCGATAAACGCGACACCGTCATGAATCGCCGGCGAGCTTTCCGGGTCGATCACGGGGAATCTCCACAGCTGCTTGCCGTCGGAAATCCGAGCGCTCATGACATAGCCCGGATGCCCTCGTCCTTCCGGGTCGCCCTTCGGCTTGTGGTCCGGCCCGACTTCAATGGCCCCCGCTCCCGCGACCACGATATCACCTTCGATCGCCGGTGAGCTTTCGATGTGAAGCGGCGTCGGGAGCAGCCACTTCACGCGCCCTGTCGTCGCGTCGAGACAAACCAGTTCCGCTTCAGCATCGGTGTGCAGCCCCTGTCCGATAATCAGATACTTCCCGTCGGCCGTCAGCGCAGGCGATGAAAAAAACCCTTTGAAATCGACTTCGGGCGAGGAGGATTTCAAGAACGTCTCCCAGACCAACTCTCCCGTTCTCGAATCCAGGCAGAAGACACTGCCGTACGTGCCGGGCGGATCAAGGTACGCGGTCGCGCAGTAGACGAACTTCCCGGACACCAGTGGCGACGAAAGCACCATCGTGTTGTCCTGCCGGAACTCCCAGAGCAGGGAGAGTCCCGTAGGTGAGTCCCCTCCTTGATAACCACTTCGCTGGTAGTCGCCGCGATAGATCAACGGGCCAACCAGCAACTTCTCAGCATTTTCATCCTTCGGTGTCTCGCCCGGCAGTGTCTCATCCGGCAAGCGCACATTTCGCATGAGTCGAGCGCGTTCCTCTTGTCGCAGGATTTCGAGGGCAACCTCTGGCCAATTGGTCCCGCTTCGGCCGTTGGTTTCAGAGCCTGCTGCCCGACGCTCTGTCGCAGTGATAGCTGCCGGAGCGGTCATCCACCGAATGAGAAAGAAGAGCAGCACAATACCTGCAACAACGATCAGCGGAACATACGGCTTCTTCCTGCACGCCCGGAAGAGTTCCCTCGGCTTGAACAACAATGCCAGCGCACTTACCAATCCGGCCAACAACGCAGGCAATAAAGCCGCGCCCGCGTTCACGAACACTGGCACCACCGCGAGTGTGGAAGATTCGAAGAAAAACAGTTGGTTCAAAAACATGGCATTACTTGGTAAACGTCAACTGCCACTGCACCTCCTTCGTCGCCGAAGGGACCATGCGAAACGTGGCAGTCTCTTTCTGGTTCGCTATTTCCGCTTTTTCACCGACGGCCCGGCCGCTCGCCAACCGAAAACCTTGGGGCAGGTGAACGGTCAGGATGTACGGGTCATCGACGACCACGGCACTTGTACCGGAGAGGGTTTTGGCTTCGGCATCCCACTTCACGTTGGACAGACTGACACCGCCCTGCGAGATGTGTCGGGTGGTCGAGACAATCCACGGATGCTCACGGGCTTCACGAATGGCGAAGACCTGCATGCCATTGTTTGGATCCTGAGCCGGCGCGGTGAACGAACCTTTGCACTTGCCCAGAAACCGCTTGCTCCAGAACTCATAGACCAGGTATTCCTTTTGGTCGGACAGTCCCAGGTCGGAAAAGCTGACCTCTTCGGCCGGCCGGTCCCCGCGAGCCCAGTGACGAGACATATCTCTCCAATTGAACCTCGCCAACACGGACCAGTGTTCGAAAGGTTTGTCTATTTCCAGCATCCACCACGTTGGTTGCATGCCGTACTGAGGAGCATGATTCAATTGAGGGTGACGAAGGTGAATTCGAGGTTCGGGTAAGCGTTCCAGATTGTCGGTCGTATTATGGACGATCCGGTTACTTTCAATGGTGTTGAAATCGTACAACTGTCCCGGAACGGAAAAGAGCACGGGTGAAGCGCGTTTGATGCCCTCGATGTTCTTGTCGTCTTGATAGACTTCCATCTTATCACTAAGCATCAGCATGCCGCTCGCCATGGACACGACGCACGGCCTGACGATCGTGTCGGAAATGTCCGGTCCTACGACGGTGCCGGGTTTCGGTACTTCGGGCTTCTTGTCGACACATTCCATGTACCAGGGAAGACTGCGGCTCTTCACCCACTCGGGCCGAATATCGCAATGATCTGGATCGTTTCTCCAGACAACGCCGTTCCATGAGTTGAAATACTGGAACTCGGCGGGTCCGTACCCATCGCGCCCCAGCCGACAGCCGTCCACGATCCCGACAAGCTCCGGCCTGACGCTCCAACATCCCAAGACAAAGATGTCGTCAGCCAGCTCTTCGCACGCAGCGCGATTCAACCTGCGCAAGGCGTCGCCCGGCGTCTTTCCCTGCTGCTCGAAGTATTCCGGATACTCACTGTAGCCCCAGGCCATGAGATTTCCCTCGCCGTCGATCTTGACATACTCCCAGCCTTGCTCGCTCAGACCCTTGTATGTGGGGCGAATCAGTCCGTCCAGGGCGTCTTCGTTGAACGGATTCAACGTGTACGTCCCCGCGTTGAGTACACTGCCATCGGGTTTCTGCAAGAACCAGTCGGGATACTTTTTCACTATCTCGCCGACGATTTTGTCACCCGGGCGAAAAACCACGGCCGTGTGTATGCCGGGTTTCATGCCGGCCTCCTTGATCTTGCGAACGACATACTGCGGACCACCTGGAAACTTGTTGTTCCAGTTCAGATACCCTTCGGGGCTGGTTCCCGTGGCCCATCCGGCATCGATCTGCAGGTACTCATAACCGTAATCTACGAGGTTCTTCTCCTTGAATACGGCAACGATGTTGTCGATCGTGTCCTGCGTAATGCCGCCTTTGTAGGCCCACCACGTGCAAAACCCTGTGATCGACCCTTCCCACACCTTGTATGTCCACGGTTCGTAGAACTGCAGGTTCTTGTGCTTCTGGTAGAACCGCGGGCGAAAGACGAGTTGTAGACTCGCGCCCTTACACTGGATGCCGAAAGTCCGCTGGTTCTCCCCGTCGATCTTCGGCGTGACGCGCGTCGCTCCGTCTGCCGGACCGATCAGCACCCAGTCCCAACGGCGATCATAGATGGCGTTGTTTCGCAGGTTGCGACTCAAACCCACGCTGTTGCGAATAAAGGGGAAACGTTCTTGGGCGGCTGAAGGCGTTTCGGCTGGGAACGCCTCCTTGCTGCCGATGACCGTGCCGCGAAAAACCAACCTTGCGCCTGGCCGTGGTTTGACCAAGACGAGTCGCAGAAGTTGTTCGATCCTGTCGTCATCCTGGTCTGTTTCCACCGGTTCGAGTTTGACGGTACCGGCCTGCACCGGTTCGCCATCGACGTTCTCGACGCCAACGGCGGCGTCGAGAATCGGGGTGTCGTGATACCGCAGTAACAGCCGCCCCTGTTCGGCGTTCCACTCGATCGTGGCAGGTGCGTTGGGCGGGGGTGCGACTTCCTGAGTCGAAGCGGCCAGTGTAACGCCGGCCAGAGGAACAACCAGAGTCAACGCGAATAGGGTTCTTGGAAGCATCGTTCTACCCTTTGAGCATTACATCCTCATGAGGACACGATAGTGTTGGTGCGGCGCTACGGCTGGTGTACGTGGGTGCGCGGCAGAGGAGAATCTGCTCCGTAGCTGCCGTCGCCAGACGGTGGGCCCCGAATTGTTCACGCTTTGGCGAGCGCAGAGACGGGGAGGGGGAGTGAGGTCGTTTGTGGTCGCGTACCCCTTATTGACCCCTGCATGGCGAATGATCGCATCACAGGGGTAGTTTGGCGTGTTTGAAAAAGGAATTCAGTAGAACTTGGTCGTCATGTTGTTCCAGCATCGATTCACTTATGGCGTTCTCCAGGTCGTCAAGGTCATCGGGAATGAAGTTGGGTAAGTCGGCGTATTTCGTGTGGTTCCAGCACTGCTCTACCGGATTCAGTTCCGGGGAGTATGCTGGCAGCCACTCGAACTCGAACCAGTCCGGTCGATGTTTCTCAAAATAGCTCGCCGCTGATCGATGTACGCTCCAGCGATCCCAAACCACGATCACCTTGCGGCGATAATGACGATGTAGATCTTGGAACAACCAAACCATGTGGTCGGTTTCCACATTTTCCGGCAAGAGTTGGAAATACATCGACAGGCGATGGTGGATTGGAGAGACGCCGATCAGTCCGATCGCGGAGATTCGGTCGTGTCGATCCCAGGCGTTTTGCAGTGGCGTTTGGCCAGAAGGAGCCCACGTGCGTCGACGCACGGGCTGCAGCATGAAGCCACTTTCATCCAAGAATACAATAGGGACTAGGCGGCGCGTCGCCCCCTTTTTATTCGCGGCCATTCCAGCTTTCGCCACCGGGCAATGGACGCTTCGTCTCGTTCGCGTGCTCGCTGCTCGGGCTTCTGGCACGTCATGCCGAGGCTCCGGAGAATCTTCCACACGTGAGCTGGGTGATACTTCACACCGAAATGCTTGGCAATTACCTCGGCCACCCGTGGGCAGGTCCAAAGGTCGGTGCGGTAACCGGACTTGCAGGGTCCGGCCAAGAGGATTTTCACAAGTCGCTGCTTCTGTGTCTCGTTCAGGCGGGGCTGGGGACCGCGATGTGGTTTGGCCTTCAAGGCATCTAATCCTCCTTTCCGCACGGCCAGACGCCATCGCCTTACTGAAGACTCGGACGCACCGACGATTTGAGCAACCTCGCCGACAGTTCTGCCTTCCAGCAGTAACGTCCCTGCAAGCAGCCGGCGAGACTCTAATTGGGCTGTGCTTCCTTTCGTTCTCATATTCTACGGTACGCATGTTCACTGCCGATTGTTCATTGGCCATGCAGGGGTCAATAATAGAGCACTGCGGCGACTTGGTTTCATTGTCATTTTTTGTCAATCCATTTCGTTTTTTCCTCATTCTGCGATCGGCCACAGCTCGACCTGATTGCCCTGATTCCTCTAGAATTTCCTGATCAGTGTCCCGAGGCGGGCATTTTGCTGCTCGTGGTCGGTGCCCGGATTGTCGTTTTTTTCATGCCAAATGTCGACCTTTATGCAAAATTCCAAACGTGTCTTGCTGTTGATCGAATCCTCCAGGGCCTACAGTCGGGGGTGTCTGGCCGGCGTCGCGGCGTATGTTCGGGCCCACCCGCACTGGCGAGCTGTTCATCTTGAGCGGAGTCTCGCCGAGGGGATGCCATCCCCGCTAAGGCGGTGGAAGGCCGATGGTGTTGTTGCACGTGTCGAAACCACGCAAATGGCGAGAACGATCAGTCGCTTGAAGCTTCCGACGGTCCATCTGCGCAGTGTTCATCGACCACAATCGGACTGTCTGATTGAGACGGATCATCAAGTATGCGCTCGGCTCGCGGCGGATCACTTCCGCCAACATTGGTTTCGGCATTTTGCCTTCTGTGGTTATCCGGGCGTCAACTTCTCGGATCAGCGTTGCGCCTCGTTCGTTGAGCACGTTCGTGCCCATGGACACACGGTCAACGTATTTGAACCGATTCACGAAGCTGACGAGGGCGACGATCTCATCCGTCGAGAGGCTCGCGGTGAGTTGCCCAATACGCAACTCGTCCGCTGGCTGCAAAGTTTGTCAAGACCGGTCGCGGTGTTTGCGTGCAATGACGTCCGGGGCCGGCAAGTGCTCACGGCCTGTTCACGGGCGGGATTGAGTGTGCCCGACGACGTGGCCGTCTTGGGGGTCGACAATGACGAAGTGATTTGCGACTTGTCGACCCCTCCACTTAGCAGTGTCGAGCCGGACACGAAGCGAATTGGTTATGAGGGAGCGGCCCTCTTGGATCGCCTGATGGCAGGCGAACGGGCTCCAAAGGAGGCGTTGTTGATTCCGCCCAAAGGCATTCACGTTCGCCAGTCTTCTGATGTAGTGGCCGTCGAGGACCGCGACGTTGTGACAGCCCTGCGCTACATCCGCGATCACGCATGTGACGGAATCAATGTGGATGACGTGGGTCGGCATGTCGCCCTGAGTCGAGCGACCCTGGATCGTCGATTCCAGTGCGCCCTCGGGCGCAGTCCCAAGGCTGAGATCGATCGACTCCGCGTCAATCGCGCGAAGCAGTTGCTCGCCGAAACTGAATACAAGATTGCGGCGATCGCCACCATGACCGGCTACGGAACGGCTCCACAATTCGTAACGGCTTTCAAACGCCTAACCGGATTCACACCCGGGAAGTACCGCGAGATCGCAATCCGCGGCACAGTGTGATGTGCGACTCTGCAAAGCCGAACATCTCCGGCGTCGTTTAACCGATGCGACGAGTGACAGGAATTGCGCCACTGCTGCTGCGGTCACTTCGACCGCCCGAATTCATGGCTGTTCTTCGTGCAGTCGGTTGAGCAAACTTCGGCTCCGAATAGGAGCCCCTAACTGCAGGAGGTGGTCACCTCTGAATTTCTTGGCCCTGCGAAAAGTACTTGGGGCCGACACGCCGCCGCATCGAATCAATCCGGTTTGCCGCGACGGCCAAATGGGAATTCTGGCGTCGCGATTCTGACACTCGGCCAGCGGCGCATCTTCCTCGGGCGAGGTGACTGCTCGAGTTCTTGAGCGCGTTAAGAGTGCCGAGTTTGAGGGCGAACTCCGCGCGCACCCGAAGACAGATTATGGATTATGCTTCGCTGGACTGGACACAAACAGCGGGATCGTCGTCTTTTTACGCATTGATTCCGCAGACAAATTCCGCGTAGTCGGGGCGGTCCGCCGCAGTTTCGTACTTGAAAGTCCGCACGATTTCCCCATTGCGGATCAGGAACAGACCCGGCATCTGAAACGAATCTCCCTGCAACGCCCCCGGCCAATGCCCTCGCGAGGCCGCCGATATTGCACGCCGCAACACACGGATGCCAAATAGGTTGCGGAGCCCGCCCCGACGCAGCCCCAGCGCCCGGTACAGCGTCCGTTCCGGATCACTCACGCGTGGCGTGTCTGCCAAGCCGTACGACTCAAAAAACTGCTCGCCCGCCCGTTCTTCGCCCATGTGCACCAGGGCCAATCGAACGCCGATCGCGTCAAACATAGGTTTCTCACGTGCGAGGTCAGCCGCGGCCTCTCTGCAGAAAGGGCACCCTGCGTGTCGGAGGAACGCCGTCAGTACCGGCGCTTGGTAAGACATGGCGGCGAGAGTTTCCCCTGAATTCGTTTGCACGGTCTCGAGCAGCACATGCGTGGCCTGTTCGTAAACCCGACGGCCGTCTTCCGATCGCCACTCGACGAACGCCGCTCGCAGAATGAGTGCAAATGGCACAATCCATATCAGGTCGTTTGTGACAATCGTAGCACCGAACGACCAAGGTAATTGCCCGCCAGCCGCGGCCCAAAGAAATCCAAACGCGCCGAGAGTCTTACCCATCCAACCGACGAGCACGATCGGCCAATGCCGGAGCGGCGACTGCGCTGCGATCGCATAGCCGATACCGTAAACAGCTACAATCATACCGATGCACTGCCACAGCTGCGGGTACAGCGGGGGATTGATTCCTACCCACTGGAAAATCGCATTGGGGAACAAGATGACCCAGGCCCCCCAAACGATGTTGTAGACGGCTGCGGCCATCAACGTGATTCGCATCCAACGGGGGCGGAGCGAGTGAACGCCTTGGGATTCGGTCGTCTGTATCAAAGGACTAATCCTCGCCAAGTCACGACGGAAGTATCATTGCCGCAAAGTCGCCCGTGGTCTCCAACCCATCCACGGTTTAACCGCTGCCATTGTATAAACGACGCGGTCACAACTTCCGTGGAACGCGCAGCCAACCACCCTCAACATGCGGTTCGTCAGTCAAGGCAATTTGGATTCAAGGAGTCCCAATTCTGGTCAGGAATGCTCGCCGCCACGCACCCCAAGCCGCGGAGTCCACGGCGGTGACAGGCAGACAGATCATGTTGTACCTGGGAATTGACCGCATCGGAGCCGACACCGTCTTGCTCCAGTACCAACTGCAGGATGGCCGTCCCACCTCACACTGTTGGGCTCTTGTCGCCGCGCGTGGTCCGACACGCCGCCGCAGCAAATCATTTTGATTTGACGGGACAGCCGGAGGCCGGAGGGCGAATTCTGGCGTCGCTATTCTGATTCTCGGCAAGCGGCTTATCTTCCGCAGTCGATGTGCCCCACGCGCGCAAGCGAAATGGTCAAATGTATGTATCTGAGCGGCGCGGACCTGTTTGGGCGTGCGGGGCGACTTGGCTTCAGAAGTCGTCGAAGCCGCCGCCGAAGTCGTCAACCGGTACGGTGGCCAACGGGCCGAAAAAGGCTGCGAAACAGGCTACAATGAGACAAATCGAATAAGATACGCTGGTTCATAGCAGCAAGACTAACGCAACGAAGAAAGGGATCGAAGCGATGACGCATTTGCGCACGCGTTTCTACCAGGCAGTTCTTCTGCGTATTTTCATCACTCCATGTCTAGCGGCCGCAGCGCCGCAAGGCAAGCTGCAACGCGATTACAACGTCACCCCGGTGCCGTTTAGTCACGTTCACGTGAAGGACGGCTTCTGGACGCCCCGGCTGGAAACGAGCCGAACGGTGACGATTCCTTATGCGTTTACGCAATGCGAGGAGACCGGCCGGATCAGTAACTTCGAGAAGGCGGCCGGCTTGAAAGAGGGCAAACACGAAGGCGCCTCGTTCAACGACTCCGACGTCTACAAGATCATGGAGGGCGCCGCGTACTCGTTGCAGGTCCATCCCGATGCCAAGATGCGCGAGTATTTGGATCGCCTGATCCGCGTTGTCGGCGCCGCCCAGTGGGAAGACGGGTATCTGTTCACCCACTATTCCGCGCCGCAGCGGCAACCGGATAAGCTGTGGACCAACATCGCCTGGGTTCACGAACAGTATTGCGTAGGCCACATGTATGAGGCGGCGGTCGCTCACTACGAAGTCACCGGCGACAAGACGTTTTTGGATATCGCAAAAAAGAACGCCGATCTGATCTGCCGCGTCTTCAAGCCGCAAGGCCGCACCGACCCGCCCGGACACCAGGAAATCGAAATCGGTTTGTGCAAGCTGTACCGGGTCACTGGCGACGAAAAGTATCTCGATCAAGCCAAGTTCTTCCTGGACCAGCGCGGCCGGTTGGGGCATCGAGGCCCTGACGGTCACGGGGGTCTGTACGGGACGTACGGGCAGGACCACATCCCGGTGGTCAAACAGACCGAAGCCGTCGGTCACAGCGTCCGAGCCGCCTACCAGTACACCGGCATGGCGGACGTGGCGGCATTGACCGGCAACATGGACTACGTGAACGCCATCGACACGATCTGGAACGACGTGGTCAGCAAGAAGCTGTACATCACGGGCGGCATCGGCGCAGCCGGCGGGCACGAGGGATTTGGGGGCCCGTATGAACTGCCCAACATGACGGCCTACTGCGAGACATGTGCGTCGATCGCCAACATCCTCTGGAACCACCGCATGTTCCTGATGCGGGGCGACGCCAAGTACATCGACGTGCTGGAACGGACGATGTACAACGCGGCGCTGTCCGGCATTTCGCTCGAAGGCGACCGCTTCTTCTATCCGAACGTGCTCCAGTCGATCGGCCAGCACCAGCGAAGTCCCTGGTTCGGCTGCGCCTGTTGCCCATCGAACGTCGCTCGTTTCATTCCCTCCATTCCCGGATTCGCGTACGCCGCGAAGGCCGAAGACGTGTATGTCAACTTGTTCCTGGGCAGCCACGTCACGCTCGACACGCCGGGTACCAGGTTGCGGTTAATTCAAGAAACCCGATATCCCTGGGACGGCCAAGTAAAGATTCGCGTGGAACCGGAGCAAACCGCCCGATTTGCCGTGAACGTCCGGATTCCCGGCTGGGCCCGCAACGAGCCGGTACCGAGCGACCTGTATGCGTTCCTCCATGAAATCCCCGAAAAAGCAACTCTGCGGATCAATGGCCAACTGGTGCCATTGCAGATGGACAAAGGCTACGCACGGCTGGAGCGAAGCTGGAAGCAGGGCGACACGATCGAATTGGATTTGCCGATGCCTGTACGGCGAGTGATTTCACATGACAAGATCACTTCCAACGAAGGCAAAGTGGCGTTGCAGCGTGGCCCGCTAATCTACTGCCTGGAAGGCCCCGACAACGACGGCCAGGTGCTGGACCTGGTCATCCGCGACGATGCCGAAGTGAGAACGCAGTTCCAGACCGATTTGCTGGGCGGCGTCGTCACGATCAGCGGAGGGGCGGAAACGGCCCGGCGGACCCTCGACGGCCGCATCGTGCCGGATGCGAAGCGACACTTTGTGGCCATTCCGTACTACGCCTGGGCTCATCGAGGCCGAAGCCAGATGACCGTCTGGCCGGCTCGCGTACCCGAAGGCGCTCGCCCCAAACCGGCCGATACGCTCACCTACCTAAGCAAAACCACCGCTTCTTTCGTTCACGTGTCGCTGGATGCAATTAAGGACCAGAACGTACCGACCGATTCGGCCGATTCGTCGAATTTGCAGCTCGACTTCTGGCCTCACAAGGGAACCAACGAGTGGGTGCAGTTTGAATGGGACGAACCGCACAAGATTTCCAGCGTCAAAGTCTACTGGTTTGACGACACCGGCCGCGGCGCATGTCATTTGCCCAAAGCATGGCGAGTTCTCTATCAGGATGCCGACGGCAGATTCCAGCCGGTGAAGAACCGCGGGCCTTACCCTACGAAAAAGGACAAGTTCAATAAGGTTGAATTCGATCCCGTCACCACCCCCGCTATCAAGCTCGAAATCGACCTGCAGAAGAAATGGTCTACCGGCATTCAGGAGGTTGTGATCGAATGACCAGACTAGCCCAGCTATTAGTCCTTTTAACGCCGCTTGATGGTGTAGACGGCCTGGTCCTTCTTGACCGTTTCCCGCCAAGTATCCTCCCAGGCATTCAACCGCTCGAAGACTTCCGGCTCCTCGTCGGTGATGTCCACGTCCGTCTTCTCCTCCTCGTCAAAGCGGAAGAGCCGGCCCTTCTGCAGGATATACTGGTTGTCGATCAGACGCACCGCTTGCCCGGATACGAGGGGAATCGGTTTCGGCCGACGATACATCTTGCCATCAATCAGCGGCAGCAGGCTGATGCCGTCGATCGGTTCGATTTGATCGGGCATCTCGATCCCGAGCAGGTCGAGCACCGTGGGGTAGAAATCCATCGTGCAGGCGGGCACCGTGGTGACAAAGGGTTTTGGGACGCGCGCAGGCCATTCGAGGATGCCAGGCACGCGAGTGCCGCCTTCAGTCAGCCATTTCTTGCCACCGGGCAGCCCGCCCGTCGAACCGGGGAACGCCCCTCCGTTGTCTGAGCAGAACCACAGCATCGTGTTCTCGGCGATATCCATCTCACGCAAGGCCTTTCGCAGCCGCCCCATAGCGTGGTCCACGCCCGCGAGTTCGCCGTAGTAGTTGGCTTTCGCGCCGCCGTACTTGGCGTACAGTGCGGCGTATTCGGGCGTCGCCTTGTGCGGGCCGTGCGGCGAGGGGAACCAGACGGCCGCCAAGAAGGGTTTCCTATTTGCCGCCTGCTTGCCCATCCACTCCAGCGCGACGTCCATTAGCACGTCCGCCGTGTCGCCTTCGCGCGGCGGCATCTGCTGGCCGTTGTGGTAGATATACTCGTGACCAATGTCGTACCAATTACCGGCGGAGAACCACTCGTCGAAGCCCTGGTTGCCGGGGTGCCGTGGCTTGGGACAAAAACTATCGGGCAAACCGCGGCCGGTGCCTCCGTCGGCATGGGGGATGCCGCCCACATGCCACTTGCCGAAATGGCCCGTGGCGTAGCCGGCGGTCCGGACGGCCTCGGCAATGGTCACCTCGCGCAACGGCAGGTCGTGTCCCCAGGTCATGCAGCGGTAGCGCACGGGACTTCGGCCGCTGAGGCAACTTGCCCTTGTCGGCGAGCACATCGGGTGGGCCGAATAGAATCGGTCGAAGCGAATGCCTGCCGCCGCCATCGCATCGAGGTTGGGCGTCTTGAGTTCCGGATGCCCGTTGTAACTCGTGTCGCCCCAACCCTGGTCATCCGTCATGCAGAGGATGATGTTGGGCTTGTTCGTATCCGCCATAGCAGATACCGCTACGGCCGGTAGCAGACAGAAACTCAGGACCGGGAACATATCAAGTGTGCGAAGATTCATGAGTGGCTCCGTTTTGGAGGAAATGACTCATCATCGTCGATGCGTGCATTCTGTGCTTTCTCCGATTCTGAGGTATTCGGTGAGCGTGTTCTCCACCGTCAGCAGGTCCTTCTATTCTTGCGCAAGTCGGCGCTGCCAGCGCGGTAGGTCCTCTTGCAGAAGCCCCTGAGCATAGTAACCAAGCCATGAGTAACCGTTGCGGCGTTCGTGAGAGATTTCGGCGAGGGTTCGCTTGGGAACTCCATCCCGGCTACAAAAGATCGGCTGGTTGGTCTCGATGTCATAGAATCGTGCCCACATAGGAGGGGCCAGCGGGTCTTCGACGATGACCTGGTCGAACCCCTTGGGCTTCGTGGGATCTTCCACTCGAACCAGTTTGATTCCTTCCAGTTTCGATCGTTCAAACCAGGCCACGGCCCCTTGAATCGCACGGACCACTTCGTCACTCGGGTCTTCGATTTGCATCAGGAATCGCACGACGCCGACCGACTCACCGCCGCTGAGCGACGCCAATTCATAGGAACGTGCTTGTCGTGGCGCGAAGGTGACATGATCATGCTGGGCGCACCAAACCGTCGGCTTGCCGGCGACGTGGATCTGGCATTTCAGAATGCAATCGATGCCGCGGTGAACCGCTCGCCCGCACTGCCGGCGCATCTCGTCAGGTACGAATGCAAACGTTCCCTTGCGGTCAGCAATGTCTCTCAGAAGACTCGTCACGCCGATCATCGCATTGTCGTTAAACGTGATGTAGCGGGCGTATCCCCTGGGATAGGGGAACTGTTGCGCCCAGCCCCCGTTGTCGTATTGTCCGTTGAGCAGATATCGAATTCCCCGCAGGGCCGCTTGCTTGAAACGCTCGTCACGTGTTTTTTGAAACGCATTGGCCAACAAGCGGATTTCGGTATGCGTCGCCCCGTTGTCGATCATCGAGTCGTTTTTCGACTTGTCGTTCAAGACACGTTGGCGCTGCGCGTCCGTCAACTCTGGCTTACGGTCATAATTCTTGGGCCACCCTCCTGTCGTGCGTTGATACAGGAGGACGTTCTCGGCGATTCGCAGATCGTCCGCGGACGCCAAGAATGGCATGAAAACCGCGAGCACGCACATGAACAGAATCTGCATGTTTCGATGGTTGTTGGTAGCGGTGCTTCTTGCGCCCACGACCTTGCGTCTCATGACAAAGTCCTTCCCCACAATCGGTGTGTCAGGAACCACGGTGCCCTGCGTCCCATCTGCATTCTTCCTCCAGCTACCACTATTGGTTTGCACACATTTCAGGACGGGCTGATGTTCGTCGCGGCGTTCGCCGACCCGCGGCATCCGTCCACGCAGTGGCAAGTGCAGCTGCAAGGTTCAAGAGGTCGGCGGCTTGAGTGCGCGCCATTGTAACAGTTGCGGCGCCGCTTTGCCTATTGCGACTCACTACCGGAGTGCATCCGTTTGTAACCGACTGTGCACGGTTCCAAACGAGCCCGCTCCCATTTCCGGTTAGGTCGGTTGGGATACCTGCTCCGGTCAATCGGCGAAAGAGGCAATGGCAAGCACCTTTGCTTCCGATCGGCGATCCAAGATATCTACGCAGACCAGGTGCAGCTAATAGGGACTGTCGGCCAATTTCAGGCCGGACACGTCCATAGTCGCTGACTTGGCGTGTGGCACCTGGGGCGATGCCGTATAGCGCGGCTTTCCGCGACCGGAAGGACTATCAAGAATTCTGATGTCGCAGGAAAACGGAGGGGCAGTTGTCTTGTCCTCCTCCCCTGAGACCGACAGACCCCCGGCGTCGCTCAGTGCCCCTACCCTCTCGGTGATGGCTGGGATCAACCGTGTGACCAACTGCGGGGGCTCTTGAGGTTTCTACACCTCGGCAACCCGCTCGCTTCGTGACCCGCCTCCAATTCGTCACTCTCTCGCCGCCTCAGCGCGGCACCCTTGTCAGCAATTTTGTTGATTGTGACCAGCAAGTTTGTTGAAAATGACAGGTAATTTGTAGAACACCAAATGGCTCTCGCTCTACGCGGCGAGGTAGCACGCCTTACGCGAGCTTCCTCATGAACGCCCGGCGGTGGAGCGAGTTATGACGTCAACTTGCTACCGTACTCGATAACAAGTTGCCATGCTCCCGATCTTCTGCTACCTAAAGGACCTTATGGGACGTAAAACAACCTTGCTCAAGGAGGGTGATTGGCACACGGAATAGCGTACTACGGCTCACGGGAATTGACCGCCGGCCGGGCGGCACTGGTTCCGGCGACCATCTCACAGGCTGGCTATCATGCCACCCGGCGGTTTCTTGAATTCTTCACTGCGAGTATCCGGAATCGGAATACGCGAGAGGCTTACTACCGGGCCGTGCGCGATTTCTTCCGCTGGTGCGAACGTCGCGGTCTCCCCTTGGAGCAAGTATGCCCGATGCTGGTGGCGGCCTATGTCGAGGAATTGTCGACGCACGCGGCGCCGCCCACCGTCCAGCAGAATCTGGCCGCGATTCGTACGCTGTTTGATTTCCTGGTCATTGGTCAGGTCGTGCCGTTCAACCCGGCTGCGTCCGTCCGAGGTCCGAAGCACGTCGTCAAGAAGGGCAAGACGCCCGTTCTCTCGGCGCAGGACGCTCGAATTTTGCTCGACAGCATCAACACGTCGCACGTCGTTGGACTTCGAGACCGAGCCCTGATCGGTGTCATGGTCTTCAGCTTTGCCCGCGTTTCCGCCGTTGTCAACATGCGCGTCGAGGACTACTACCGCAACGGCAAACGCTGGTGGTTCCGCCTGCATGAGAAAGGCGGGAAATTCCACGAAGTGCCCGCTCATCATAACGCCGAAGCCTTTCTTGATTCCTACCTCGAAGCTGCGGGAATTGCAGACGAAGCCAAATCGCCCCTGTTTCGCAGCACGCGCGGTCAATCTCGCCGGCTTACGGACCGGGCGATGGCCCGACGAGATGCGCTTCGTATGATCAAGCGTCGGGCGAAAGTCGTTGGCATGACTTCCCGAATCTGCTGCCATACGTTCAGGGCCACGGGCATTACCGCCTATCTGGAAAACAACGGCTCCCTGGAAATTGCACAGGCGATCGCATCCCACGAATCTCCCCGTACGACGAAGCTCTACGACCGCCGACAAGACCGCCTGACGCTTGACGAAATCGAGCGAATCGCGATTTGAAATCCTTCCGTTCGACCAGCACGGAGACTTAGCAACCCGCTAGTCGAGACACCATCGCCTCGTTTCCTTGCCTTTTCGTCGGAAATGCGCTAGCGTCCTAACTGAGCAGCGGTTCTTCTGTGCAGCTTGACCGACCGCTTTGCTGTCGTTCTCTCCAATCTCGCCTTCTCTTCAAGTAGAAGCCCTCTCCATCGGCCTTGGCCGAACCTCTTCTCATTTGAGCCGATGGCGTGCAAGCCAACGGTTTCGTTGTCCGGTTTTACCCCAAGTTTCCCCTCAGGAGAAAGGCTATGACGAGTCAGACCAGCGACAACGAGGCGAAGCCTCTGGTTCGAGACGAGCAGGAAGACGGCGGCCAGACGCAGGCAACCATCCGACTCGGATGCATGCATTGCGACCGCGGTGACTGTGACGGCGTGAGTCAATTACCCACCGATTGGGAGGACATATTTGAAGTCCAGTCCTACGAGGAATCGATCAGGCCGGTGGACCCAGATGATCCGAACGGCGACGTCACGTTCTGGGAAACCCACATGGGCGTCTGCCCTGATTGTCAGGAGCAAGAGGCTGAAATGGACCCAGGAGTGTGCTTCCGGGAAATGATGGAAGCTCATACGGAAGACGCTTACAAAACCGCCCAGGGACATGCCGCGAAGCTCAGGGAATGGCTCGACGCGGGCGGTGAGTATCCAAGCGACGAAGACTTCGATTATGTAGAATTAATGCTCGACGAAGTCCTCAACGGGTACTAGCGCACCAATTCGCCGCCGTATGGCGATCAGCCATACGATCCCCTGTGGGGCCAAGGTTTTCTGCAATCTTGCACGCCTTCGGCCTCACCCGGAACGGGACACCTCGGAGCCTCCCATCATGAGTTGTCTGCTAAGCCTGCGTCCCTCGCCGCTCGAACCTCACGCCAGCATTGCCCGAATGCCCGAATCGCCGGCATTCTGGCATTCCAGCACTCAGGCATTCTGGCATAACGGCATTCCGGCGTTGCCTGAACGCCGTAATGACGCTCCCTGGAATCACGGGTGGGCCGGAATTCTCCACGGACTTTGTGGCCAATCTCGCAGTACGTGAAACCCGGGCTGTAGCTGTCACGTTCATTCTGCACTTTCCGATTTGACGGACGATATCAGGCAGCTAACGCCATGAGGCGTTGAACCAGTCGGATGATTTTTCGCGGCAGCGACCAATTGTCGGTGACCGTTGATAATTCGGTTTGTAGGATATGGCGGCGCAGGGACTTGCGACGATCCGCATGAGAAGGGCGTCGTTCGGGGTCGTCCCATGGAGAGGCCGTGCGGTCGCAGAGTTCCGCGTGAGGGCGGTTCCAGGCCCAGAGTTCCACCAGCGTATGCATCCACAAATTGAGATGATAGACGGCGACGTTGGTCCAGATGTTGCGCACCTGCTGTTGGCCCGCGCCCCAGACCTCCTTGACGTCGTGAAAGTCCTGCTCGATCGTGGCTCGGTCGGCGAACGATTCGATAATCTCCGCGACCGTGGCATTCGGATCGGTCGAGAAGAAGGGAAACCAATCGTGCTCTTCCTTGACGATCACCACACGAAGCACGCCGCCGACGGGCTGGTAGGTGGCGAGAAAAGTCTTGTAGGTTTTGGTGGTCGTTTTTCTGTAGGCCGTACATTCGATCGTTTGCCAGCCCTGCCGGTGCCCGGCGCGTTTGGCGAGACTGATCCGGTTCCTCCCGTAGATGGGGGGACGGCCTCGTCCGCGTCGCTGGCCGGGCCGCAACGGAGGAGGCAGGTCGCGCAGCGCAGCGTCCTTGCGGAGTCGGCCAATGATGGTCGTGCCGGTGGCGACGACCGGTTTCAAGAAGGGTCGCTTGGTGTAGCCGCCATCGACGACCACCCACAAGGTCTTTCCCGCCTTTTTCGCCAGCGGCGCAATCCACTTCATCAAACGGACGGCCAGTTGGAGCTTGGTTTGGAATCGCCAGCCGCGTTTCTTGGGGATGCTGGAAATCGTCTTCTGACGCACGTACAGCATCGCCCGCAACGGCAAAGCCAGTGCTCCCCACCATGGATGCCGCAGCGCCAGCGACAGTGTGACCCAGATGTGTCCATACAGATACTTCTGGTCGGCGGGACCGGGCGTGGGATTGCGGTGGATGTCCGCCCCTTCCACCTTGGGTCCGTATCGCTTGGTCGGAGAGTCGTCGATCACTACCAGCAGCCGGTCGGGCAACGGCAAGACTCGCAACAAGAGCACGAAAAGTCGCGTGGCGACCGAACCGGCCTTGCGTCCGAGTGGGGCGAGAAAGTAATAATAGTCCTGGTAGTCGACACTGACTCCAGCGGCGCGGAGCCAACTGCTGACGGTGCGCCGTCCGACGGCAAACAGAATGCCCGTCAGCAGCACCGGCAGCCGCCATCGGTTGCGGGCGTGCAGCCCGGCGGCCAACCATTCGCTCCACTCCGACCATTCGCTTGGACATTGCCAATTTGCTTTCGCCATCCTTGGCTCTCCCATCACGTGCGTCCTGGAAAACGCTTTGTGATGGAAGAGCCTTTTTCATGGCAAGATCAGTTTTGAGAACCGTAACGGTCTACGGCCGTTTTCTCCGAAAGTGCAGGTTCATTGTAAAGAGGTGAAAAAGACACGGGGGACGTGCGGTTATTTGGCGCACATCCAGCCATGCAGGGCCTTCGCGGCATGTCCAGAAGTCTAACCGGTTTTGGACTATTTCCGCCGGCTGGTCACGATCCGAAAAGCTGCACGAGACAGCTTTCTACATCTGCACCAAGCGTGTTGATCGGGACCTACCATTCAGTCGTCGCGCATGATTGAAATACGTTGCCCGGCAACCGCCGCCGAATGCGCGAAAGGCTTCCACTCGCTGCTGTTCGTTTTCGTATTTCGAGTCCGCTTTGATTCTCGCTACCAGCAGCGTCTTCTCCGAAAGGGCATCCGACAGAATCGCTTGCATCCAATTCAAGCCAGCCATTTTGAGTTCTGCGGCCCGCACATAATGTCGCATTGATGGGCGATGCACCAGATGCAGGTGTGCCTCGAACCATTCCAAGATTTCTCTGTCCGCGAACCACCGACTCACCTGTTGATGAACTTCTTCGGCTGTAGGTTCGAAGACGATCACGTGGCCTCGGTCTTGAACAGCCTCCACGTTCCCATTGAGCGTCTTCCAGTCATTGGCGATCAACGCTACGCGGCTCTTTGTTTCAAAGCACCGCGGCACGCCTTCACGTTCCAGGCGACTCGACCCGGATTGCCACGCCACCTGCTTCACCGGATCGGTCTGGCAGAGGCATTTCAGGAGTCTCACGGCGGATCGATCGCTATACAGGTTGTCCACGTCATCGACAATCACCAACTCGTCTTTGTGCTGCCACAGCGTCACGTACATACCAAACGCTGTGGCGTTTCCCTCAATCCAACAAGCGTGCTTCCCCGCGAGTCGCCTCACTGTCTGGCTCTTGGCCAGCCCAGGGCCGCCAATCACAATCAACAGATTCAAGTGTCTGGCACAGAAGGCCCTCACGTATCGTTCCAACTCGTCATACGTCCGAACTGGAATGGCTCGTTCAGGTGTCGTTTTCGATTTGCTCACCTCATTTCCTCAGTTGCGAAAGCCCATCGTCATGGGACGTCTTGTTTTCCTTCCATCCATCGGTAGCACAACGTGCCATCCCGGTCCAACGCGAATTCCCAGACTTAGACCCCACGAATCCTTTCCTGGCGGTATCTGTCGAGAAAACCCGCCGACATGATGCGGAAATCCGGCGCCAGAATTGCGACTTTGCCAGATCGAGCAGGACGAATGGGCCAGTGACGAAGGACGACACAACGCCGTCCGAGGACTCTCGGCTAGCCCGTTGAACGCAGTGGAGCCGCCAGCACGGGAAACCGAGGGGCGACCGGCCCGGACATCCCTTTTCTGACCTAGCTCCGGCAACAACTTGCAGCCTCGGGACGGCCGTTCATAATGGAGAGACCCATTTTCTCCCTCGCTAGTTATCAGATACTTCAACCACCAGGAGGATGTTTTCGTGCGATCACATTCGCTCTTGGGAATCCGAATTGCGGTTCTCGCCCTTTTCTCCGCCGGTCTTCATGGCACGAGTCTTGCTGAGCAGTCGTACGAAGAATTCTGTCTGCAGGCTCGCAAGCACCTGTTGGCCAAGGAGTACGCAAAAGCGGGGAAACTGTACTCCGAGGCGTCGGAGATTGATCCCGAAAAGTCGCTGCCCTATGTCGGGCAAGCCTTGACATTTCGAGCGACCAAGCAGTACGCCGAGGCTCTCGAAGCGGCTGAAAAGGCAATTGAGCTTGATCCCGTCGATGAGCACGATTACGCCGCCCTCGTGATTCGCGGCACGGCTTATCATGCCCTGGGCAAGCACGATTTGGCCGACAAGGACTTTAAGAGGGCAATTGAACTTGCACCTGAGCAAGGCTCGGCCCACGCGGGTCGGGGCCGCGTCTACCTGGATGAAGGAGACGAAAAACAGGCGATGGCCTGTTTCGACAAGGCGCTCAAGTTCAACGAGGAGGACCACCAAACGTACGTTGCGCGGGGCAAGCTGTATCGACGGCAAGGCCGCTACCGCGACGCCGCCCGCGATTTTCAGCAAGCTGCTGATATCAAGAAAGAATCGGCGCCCTACCGCTTTCTAATTGGGCAGGCCTACTTTGACAACGGAGAGTGGGGCGAGGCAGAAGATGCTGCCTCGGAGGCGATCAAATTAGAACAGCGTTTTTCAGCGGCCTACGTACTGAAAGGGGCCGCACTCTATCGCCAGAAAGAGTATGACCAAGCCATTCCGCTCCTCGATAGGGCAGCGAAGGACGCCCCCAATGATGCCGGTGCGTTTCTTTGGCTGGGGAAGACGCTCTTGGCACTTGGCAAGATCGATGAGGCTGAAGCCGAGCTTCAGAAAGCGCTCAAGATTGATGACGAGTACGTCGCTGCGTACCGGGCAATGGCCGATGTTTACGCGAAGAGGGAGCAACCCGACAAAGCCGTGGCCGAACGCCAGAAAGCCGCCGCGTTTGAATCCGAACTCCGCAGAGCGGTCATACTGGGGCGACCGGATGCGGACAACGCCCTGCCATCACGAATTGCCGAAACCGACCAATTCGATCCTACAATGATTTCGGCGGAGAGTCTTGGGAGTCAGATTCCATCCAGCGACTTGCTGACGGACATGGTCCGCGCCCAGGCGCAAAACGAGCGTGACCAAGCTGCAAAGTGGCAGGCCCCTCTCAAGGTCTGTGAAGCGCAGTCCGTGGTGCCTGATGCCTACGATGACGCGCATCGTGTATTCGGGAAAGCGGGCGGGTTCTTCAAGACCAAGGACTACGAACTTGCCACGATCGACTTCAGGGAAGCTGGAATCAGATACCAGGCAGCGCTGGAAGCCTTTGAAGAGAAAGCCAGTCGAGACCACGAGTTGTGGTTGGACTGGGCACGGTCCCGAGCCAATCGCCTCATTGGCTCTCCGCGAAAAGACGTCTTGCCGATTTTGGTCGAAGCTCACTTTCGGCTCGGCGACCGCGACGGTTACCACACATTGATGGAGGAATACGTATCCGGCATCCAAACCCAGGGCGTGTTGAACCCCGACGACGCGTCCAGCACCATGCTTTTGGTTGCCGAGTTCCGGGCTCGTTGTGACGACCGCGACGGGGCGAGAGAAGCGGTCAGAGAAGCAGCTGAGTTCTGCAAAGGCATCACGCATCCGAATTCCCGTGCGGCTCGGTTAGCTCGCTGCGCCGGCATCGCCGCACGCTACGGGGATACCGCCACGTGGAACACGAGCATGGACAAGGCCTTGAAAGATGCTCAGGCAGACCGCATCTCGTCCCGGCACACGCAGCAATTGCTCTATGCAAAATGCCTCGCCCATGCGGAGGCCAACGTAGCCGACAAGGCGTATTCGTTTGCCCGACAATTAGAGCAACATCGGATATCGTCGCGGCGTGAAATGTACTTGGGGGCAGCGTATGCCTGGTCTGCCCTGGCGGCAGCGCGAGGCGATCTGGACAACCCAGAGCGGCGCCGGCTTTTCGAGAGGAGCTACGTCACCTCCACGGCCTACCTGCTTGGCATGACGCACTACCTAGAGAGTTCGCCTGCGTTCGTGCGACGCGTCTTGGCCAACGCGGATATCGCCGCGGGCGACTCCACCCGCGCATGGGCGGGACTGACGGGGGTGCCCGGCCCAGTGGAACAGAGTCGTATGATGACCCGCGTGATCCGCGACGCCTGCGGGCGTGGACAACTCGAACTGGCCCGAAGCATGCTGACACATTTGCCGCGCTCTTCCAAAAGAGCGGAGGCGTTTTATCTGGTTGCCGAGGCCGAGGTACGGCAGGGAAAGCGCTCATTGGTCGACCTCCGACATTGGATCGATGAATTACCGACGGCCGAGGATCGAATCGCCGCCTTGACGGGAATCTCCCTGGGCGTAAAGGCTGGCAGATCCGCGCGAGTATCAGAAGACGCGGGTGATGCAGACGCAGTTCCACCACCTTCGGTGAAATTTCCCTTGGGGGAGGCGTTTGATCTCGCCGAGCAAGGAAACCACTTTGAGGCCACAGAGGCCTTTGCCCGTCTTCTGGCCGGAGCCGCGGACGCCGCTCCGGTCCACAAGGGTTTCAACAAGAGCGCAGCGTTGGTGCCGTCGTGGTGGCTTTCCGAAGCTATCGCACGTATCAATGAAATCGAAGATCCTTGTGTGCGGGCCTGCCTCTGGGTGCAGATTGCCCGAGCTAACTCGAAAGCCCGCAACACCGACGGGTACCGGTCCGCGTTGCAGGAGATCGAAAAATGCTCGTTGGCGTTGTGCAACCGTATCCTCGAACGCCGTTTCCCTGCCAAGCGCAACTACGACGGCATGTCCTACTGGTCGGACGATGCAAGGCGTGACAGGGCCGAATTCGCAGAAACCACGGCCATGCTTCAAGTGTTGCTGGATCTTGAGCAGATTCAACACGAGAGGGACGATACGAGCGACGCAGTGCAGACGCTATTCCTGGCCATGAGATTCGTAGAACTGATGCCCAAAGACAGGTCGTTCTCAAAACAGGTCTCGCCACAGTGTACCGCGGCATGGTTGATGCGAATTGCGGGTCGATTCACGCGCCTCAGCCGCCGTGATCTGGCAGACACGCTGGTTGCCGACGGCCCTTGGTTCCCGGACCGGTCTTACAAATGGGCCAGTCGACAGTATTTGCTTGCGCTTGCCGCTGTGGAAACGAACGACGTCACGCGGCTGGAGGAACTGGAAGCAAAAGCGAAAAGATCGGCAGAACTGGGAACGGATAGGGAAGACAAGACGCACGCGGCACGTGTAAACGCACTCCTTGCCCTGGCCGCCGCACGTCGCGGCGATCGTGATCTCTACCGGACGGCCGCGATGAAGGTCGGCGGTTATGTCAGCCAAGGCTATCGCGGGGCGTCGAAGAGGGTCTTCCTCGAATTGTCCGAAGCAGCAAGCGCAGCGGGCCAACCCGACGCAGCGTTACAGTACGCCCAGCAGGCCGATGTACGCGGTCCGGAACAAGACCTCGCCCTGCTCGCCATCGCCGAGAAAATGATCGAGCTCGGTCGGGCCCCAGCGGCAAAGGAAGTGGTCGGGAAGATACAAGATGAAATTGCTGCCGTGCGAGGCCGATACGCTGTCGCAAACGGTGAAGCCTCGGCAGCCTCCGCACATCTGTCGGGACTATTTGCAGAGTGTGTTGAACTGCCAGCTAAGTCTCAGCAGGCCGCGCTGTTGACCGGCGTCGCTGCCGGATTGTCGAACCCCTGATTCGGCATCCTCGGATGGCCCCGGCCAACCGGCCACAAGCCCCGAACACCAAGTGTCGCTTCCAGCAAGTGAGACTCGCCTAACGCCTTCTCCGCACGCCAAACAGTATGGGGCTCCCTGCTCAGCCTGCCGCTGTTTCTGCTCGCCCACTGTGACTGATCCTCCGCAGAGGAACCACCGTTGGCAACAAGATGCCGACATTCTGCGGAATGCACATTCCTTACCTTCTCCGTGCAACATATCCCCATCTTGTCACCATAACGCTCAGTGGACAGACCGCAGAATCCACTCGTCTGCTTTCGGACCGCCTTTCGCTCTTTGAACCCCTAGCATCGTGTAGATGCATATGAACCGGCCCCGGGGTCGTTCTGCTTCGTTGGCAACGCAGGACTATCGGGGAGCCGGTGGTACACAATGTTCCTTCGTTAGGTTCTTTGGCGCCTACTACTGCGGCTTTCGTCTGAGTCGCGTGGCGCCTTTCTCTTGATACTTCTCGACAGGCTTATTGCCTGGAAATGGAGGTAGCCATGAAGACAATCGGTTGTTGGGACGACCTGTCTCGGCACGGGATCGTGCCACTTACGGGCGAGGCATGCGGTTTGATGTACCGCATCCTCTGCGACGTGACGGCACGTGGCAAGAAGACTCTCGAAAAGGCATTCGGAGTGGCTGAACTGAAACCTCAAGACAGCTGGAATTGCGGTTCGGACACTGATCCGCACATCGGTTCCATCATGCTGGCACGGGAGGTTCTGCCTTTCGTAGGAGTCTTCGCACTCTTGGAGGATGGTTGCCCGGAGGTCTGGTTAACCAAGGGCAACACGCTGGTCGGCATCGACCGAACGGATCGAGAAGAGGACGTGGAACGCTTCAAGCGGTTTCACGCGGACGATCTGGTACGGCGTTTCGCCTACTCCGGTACGGCCGGCGACCGTAATCAGCACGTCATGTCGGGCCGCGTGCACTGACTCGGTTTCGAGTCGCACCGGTCCACACACGGCATTCGCGAGGTTGACGTACCACCGGCACCTCGCCTTCTTAGCGACCTCACGAGAAAGGCTGCAAGCCCGCCCTGGGGAACAATCGCTCCAGTCAAACTTCCGAACACTAACTCGCGTCGCTTTTCCGTTCCCCAAGTTGTTCAGTAAGTCGCCAAAACCACTTGGTATTTCGACGAGTCAGGGTCTCCCGGCCGTTGCCTCATGTCTCTTCCAACTTGCTAGTCTGCAGCCTGATGCGCTATGGTCCGTGGCATGGGACCGTCTCGTGACAAGCACACTGCCGGATTTTCGTTCCGGAGCAAGTTCGCCTGGTTCGTCATTATCGCCGTCATGCTGGGAACGCCGTACGTCGCCAGCACAACGCTGCCGTCCCACTGGAACGTGGTCGGTCTAGCGCTACTCGCAGGACTTGCGGTTGCTTTCGTTGCCCGGTTGCGGCCGACTGTAAGAAATGACTCTTCGGAGACGCGTTTTCCGGCCGCGTTGGCAAACCACCCGGATCTGCTCGTCGCCTACAATTCGCTCTCCCACTCGCTGGTCGAAATGTCCGAACGCTCGGACGACATCCTCCGCGACGTTGCAGCCGTCAGGCTTGCCGCCATCCAGGAAGAAATGAGGACGCTAGCCGCCGGCAAAGTGGTCTTCGCCGGGACTGAAGCCTGGCGAACTGCCTACGAACGCGTTCTTCGTACGCCCGGCCTGGGAAGATACTTTTCGGTGGCTTGGCTCCGCAGCGAAGACTACTGGCGAGACGCACCCGGAAGGCACAGTATGCAGTTGAACTACGACCTCATTCAACTCGGCGTGCGAATCGAGCGGACGCTGATTCTCAACGACTTCTTCTGGCCCCCTGGGGCCACTCTCCCGGCCAAGGTGATTTGTCAGTGGATCGAGGACCAGTACAAGCGCGGCATCGTCATCCGCCTGGTCCGCGAGTCTGAGATCGAGCACGAATCCGAATTGCTCTACGACTACGGCATCTATGGCCACCGCGCCACCGGCCATTTGGAACTCGACGAACAGTGTCGCGCCCTTCGATTCACGCTTGACTTCACGCCACAGGGGGTGAAGTTGTTCGAAGATCGCTGGCGGCGGCTACTGCTGTTTGCCGTGCCGTTCCGGGAGTTGCTTGATCGAGTGGCACAGGGAGAGTAGACGACCTCGGGTTTCGAACAAGTACCGGGCGGCGAAGCTGCAATGTCTATGCGCGTTTGCACGGACACACTTCGGTCAGAGCGCCGGAAGCCGGGGCGGACGTGCGGTATGTGAGATGCCGTTTCCACTCGCGCTGACAGTCGAACCATCGAGCAAAAAACTACATCCTTGACCTCGCTCACATTCGAGAACAGAATAGGCGAAGGCATCGCAGATGCCCCCGTGCGGTCGAAATCGCTGCCCATTTATGAACTGTCGTGGATATGGGGGAGCCAGCGCGTACGGCCGTCCCAGGCCCCACACCACTCCCGCTTGACTTGGGAAACTTGTTCAACTCGACACCACACCGAGGAGTAGCTGTTATGAACCGTATCCTGACCGGCCTGATATGCCTGACCCTGGGCGGCAGCGTTTCGGCGCAAGACCGGATCGCGCCAATCGGCCCGGCGCCTCGGTTCACCATCGTGTCTAAAGTCAACGAGGCGGAGCACACTGTGTCCTTCAGCGACATCGTTTTGATAGAGGAGATCGAGACACGTACGAGGCCGATAAAACGAAACGGCGAACTTCTAGAGGAAGTCTACGAGGTTCCACACTACCATTACGAAGTGGATGAGTGGAAAGCGCCTTTGCAGGAGTTGCGGCTAATCACGGCACGGGGTCAGCGGATCGAAGTAGCGGAAGTGCCGCGACGGCTTGCGGCAGGTAAGGCAGTCCTGCTGTTTGCCAACGACCAGAAGCTCGACAAGCGGTTCCTCGGGCTATTGAGGGACGATGCGTTGATTGTCGTTTTGCCCCCCGATGTGGACACCGAGGTGATGCACCTGGATACATCAAGCGCGCCCGTGCCTACCCCCCGAGGGTTCGAACCAGGACCATCCGTTCCTGACGCCCCACCCGCCCCGAGACCCCGGCGATCAGCCAGGTAGGGGCAAGGATCACGTAAGCAGCCACTTTCGTGGCTCTTGTCGCTACTGGCGCCGCAGGGCGTTCGCTGTTTCGGTCGGCCGATTGCTGCGATCGCCCCGGCGACGAAACGAGTATGGCCGGGGCATCTTGGCCGGTTTCTGTTTCTCACGTCGGCGGTGGGACGCGACTTTGCCCGGCGGGCGCCCAGGGAGTCGAGTTGAGATTCGCCTTCTTGCCCCGCCAGCCACTTGATCGAATGAAACGAGGAGGCTAGGATTTATGTGTACACATGAGCACCTGCCTCTATCTGGACACAGCCCGACTCGGCCAGATGTGTCCCGAGGCACAGCAGGCCGACCGCGATTTTGCCCGGTTCGCGGGCGAAGAGGCCGGCTCCCTGTACTACGACCACTTCCTCCGGGCTGGGTTCTATAGCCTGCCCCCTTCGCTCCGTTCCAGATACGGGGGACTGGCTGACTGGTCGGGCGTGACGGCCCTAAAGAACCGGATCAAAACCGCATTCGGGCTGTCTGCCAAGAGGCCGCTGCTGCTGGCTAACCGTTCGGCCGCGTTGGTCCGCGTCGCCTGCCAAGCCCTCTGCCGCCAATGCGAGAACGTCTTGGTGACGGACATGCTTTGGCCCGCGTATCGGCAGATCCTCGAAAAGGAGTGCCGGCAATGGCGGCGAACGCTGACCACGGTCCCGCTCCGAGCGGCTACCTTGCAGGATCATATCAGCCAGGCCGAACTGATCGACTGCGTGGTCGAATGGTACGGCCGTGAAGGCTGCGATGGGCTCCTTCTCTCGGCAGTAACCTGCCAGGGCGTGCGGTTGCCGGTTCCCGAGTTGGTCTCTGCCGTGTCCCGGCTCCGAAGGCCACGTTTCGTGGTAGTCGATGCCGCACAGGCAGTCAACCATGCCCCGCTGCACCTCACCGATCCCTACTGCGATTTCCTAGTCGCCGGGTGTCACAAATGGCTCCGGGCCTACCACCCCATGGGCCTCGGCTTCTGCTGCCGGCCGGCCGCCGATACCGTTGTCGCCGAAACGAGTGTCGAAATGACGGAACGCGGGCAACTCGACGATCCGCTTTTGAGATTCACTTGGGAGCTGGAGAATCAGCGCTGCGAGGCGTTCTCCGAGACGGTGAACCTTGCCCCCCTGTTCACAGCCGCCGCGGCTGTGGGCCGAATTTGGCGGTCACCAGTGAGCCGAAACGACGAATTTGACCGGCAACTGGCCAACGCCGACCGCGTTGCGGAGGTCACTGATGCGAGCAGCTGGCAGCCCGTCCGGCCCGAGGCCGCCATGCGATCCGGCATCTTGCTGCTCCAGGCCAAACGAGGAGTGACCCGTTCCGCACCCCCGGACACCCTGCGTTTTGCCTTTCGACGGTGCGGACTAGCGTTGTCAGCCTACGTCGGCGGCCTGATCCGCACGTCGTTTCTTGCGGATAGTATCTCCGCACCACGACTCAACCAGTTTTGCTCGGCGCTGCGACGCTGCGCATAGCCTTCCAGATTTGGAGCGAGCTGTTAGGCGTGCCCTTCTACATCAACAAGATCTTGGCCTGACTTAGATGAGAGCTTCCTGGCGCAGTAGGTGATGTCCGCAGCCTAATAGCTGCCATTGCACCCGCAATGCAGACCTGCGAGTCGCCTTCCGAAGCTGGTTCCCCAGCCGCGTCAAAGGCCGCCGTATTCGGACCGACTTGGCATGGTTCTGTGAGCGCTGGAAGCAACCTCATTTGCCGAGGGCGCAACGCTGGCACTAGATTACTTCCCGGCTATGTGGTAGAGAATGGTCCGTGTTCCAGATACCGGTCTATTTCTTCGCGGGAGCGCTTTGTTACCTGTTCCCTGATGTTGCTCAGTGGCTATTCGTCGGGTACGTGCTCCTGTTTTGCTGGTCGCGCCGTCGGTACGGATGATCCAGCCGAGTTGTCCGCAACGTGAACACCAAGTCCGCGTGAACACACTCCTTCTCGCCTGCGTCCAACGCCCGCGTATCCGGTTTGCCATGCGCGCGAATCGGCAATTCGAGCCACACTGGACGCCTTGGGAACGATGTCAACTGACCACTCCCGGCTAGCCGGGTTCGCTCGGCCCTCGAACAGCGCGTAACGACCATGGCGGAAGTCGATACACGAACTCCGTTCCACCTCAGACATCGCGTGCGGGATTTCTGACCGCGCTTATGCAACACCTTCTCACTGGCAAGCCATAACGTCTTCTGAAACTGCTTGCTCATTGACACTCGTTTGTTTGGGGGAAGAAGGTCCCCGGTCCTTTGTTCTGGGCAACTCCCAGAGTTGAGGACCGGTGGTGCAACTTATCGGTTTTTCAGGTGGTTTTCTGTCAAGCGTTCATCCGTAAGTAGAAAGGAATGAAACGATGCAGAATCTCATGAGAGCCAGCCAGGAGCTGTTTCGCCGGTCGCCCGACGAGACGTTCCCTTCGCTGGCCGCTCTTTCGGCGCATTGCCGAGAGGAGCGTGAAGAGTCGAACGAGCACTGGCGTGCGCCCGAAGGGCTGTGGGCCAGGGCCGTCGGCACAGAGCGGTTGATGCTCTCCCACGGTGAGGGCGAGGCGTATCAGATGACCGACTGGAGCTTCGGCCAGCTTTGCCGCTTAGGCGGTGTGGCCAAAGACACGGTCAACCGGCTCTCGCCGGACACGGCCTCGCGCGTGCTCGCCGAGACCTTGCCGAACGGCTCCAAGCCGTTGCAGGTGTACACGGTGGGCCAGCAGGCCCGGTCGATCCACGGCGCCAGCTACACGCGGCTCTACAACGCCGAGTTGCTGGACTTGGTCGACCAGTGCGCCGATGGCTTCGAGCCGCCGCCGGAAGGCTTGGGCGGGGCAACCGGACTTTACTGCGGGGAGCAGGACATGTTCCTGTTCCTCATCGATCCGACCGGCTGGGTCGAGATCGAAAGTGAGTCCTTTGCCCCGGGGTTCTTTCTGTGGAACTCGGAAGTCGGCCGGCGTTCGCTTGGTGTCCAGACCTTTTGGTTCCAGGCGGTGTGTCAGAATCACATCGTTTGGGATGCCATCGAGGTCGTCGACTACAAGCGGAAGCACACGGCCAACGTGCGCGACGCTTTGAATGACGTGCGGGGGATTATCCAGGCCCTGGTTGCCAAACGCGACCAGCGCCGCGACGGATTCGCCCACGCCGTCAAGCAGGCCATGCAAGCTCGAATGGGCGGCGACGCCGACGAGGCGCTGAAGTCGCTCTCCGGTTCGGGCATTGCACGGTCTTTCGCGAAGCAGGCCATCGAGATGGCCCGCGAGCAAGGGGCGCTCACGGTTTTTGCCGTGGTCGACGCCCTCACGCGGCTTTCCCGCCGCATCGAGTTTGCCGGCGACCGGACTGAATTAGACCAGCAGGCCGGCAGGTTGCTGACCCTGGCCGCGTAGTGTGTGAGCCGCAACCGGCGATCCGTGTTTTCTTAGGAAGCATCGATCGCTCCCGCTGTTCGTGTCACTGCACGGTAGGTCAGCGTGTTGATTAACGGCCGCGTGGCTCGTAGCTGCGTCGGCCCACTACGTGGAGTGTTTTGTGATGTCTCTCTCAAACCCTGAAATGGAGGATGTTGAAATGGCAAAACGACCGGTTCACGAGATCCGCATGGGTCGCGTCCGGGCCGCTATTTGGGAAAACGAAACCCAAAACGGCACCCGGTACAACGTGACCTTCTCGCGGCTCTACCGAGACGGCGACCAGTGGAAGGATAGCAGCAGCTTCGGCCGCGATGATCTGCCGCTGGTGGTCAAGGTCGCTGACCAGGTCCACACGTGGATCTACAGTCAGAACCAGACTCGTTCGGAGAATCCGGGCGAAGGATTCTGAGGCCAAACCTGCACCACCGGCCTCAACTTCTTTGTGCCCAACATGACCTGACAAAACGGGGACCGGCACCTTGTCTGTTCGAAGGAACTGACGGTTTTGTTGGCGAAATCCGGGAGCCGGTCCCCGTCTTGTCAGACGTTCCAGGATAGCTGTTGCGTGAGCGTTGGTCTTTTTGCGAAGGAGTGCAAAGGCGAAGCAGTCGAGGCCGCTTAGCGCACCGCAAGACGACATGCGGCGGAAGAGTAGTAGGGTAGCAATCTCAGCAATGGCACACTACTTGTGTTCCGCTAAACAGCCTCGGAACTGCCTTGCTGAAGACACGTATGCCACACGCCGCCGGAAATGTCACGTGTCAGCTCAAGGAATCTTTCCGCCGCTCACGAGAATGCCGGAATGCCGGCATTCTCCCACGCAGAGGCTTTTCTCCGCCTCCCGCCAGGAGAAAACGACACAATCCCTCGGAAATAATCGCTGAATCTCGCCTTCACTTCGTCTGGAGCCGATCCTGCCTTTCTCTCCTGCGGCTCCAGACCAGAGTACGGCGCCCTTCGTCGTCGCCGGAAACACGCGGTACTGCGTTTGCCCAGACTTTGCTTCCAGCCTTTCCCTCGCAGCCCACACCGGCTTTGACCTTTCGCAAGCGCCATGTTGGTTTCGGGCTGACGGTTTGCTTTGTCTTCTGTTAACCGCGTCGCGCCACGGGCAAGGGGCGACCACTCGGGGCAGGCTTGTGCCAGGAAACCTGTCACGTCGCCTGCTATCTCGCGGACTGGGTATACCTCCCGCCTGCCAGCTTCGCGGCCGTTCCTCCTGAAAAGGTGTTCGTGTTCATCAGCCGGGAAGTGAATGAACAACAAAACCTTTCACAAAGGAGGAACTGAAAATGGCAAATCAAAACGCACCCTTCACTGTTAACGTTGGCAAAGGAATCAAAGCCAAAGTGTGGACCAACAACGGCAGCAAAGGCGTCTGGTACAACGTCACTTTCGCCCGCAGCTACCGCGACGGGAGCGGCAACCTGCAGGATTCCGAAAGCTTCTGCCGTGACGAACTGCTGCACCTGGCCCGAGCCGCCGAGAAGGCATTTGACTACATCAACAGCCAACTCCACAGCGGCGATCAATAGTCGCAACGGCCGGCCGCTCCGGCGGCCGGCACCATCCCACGGGCTCGCCATAGCTCGCCCTCCCACCGTCTGAGGACAGCCGCCACCTGCGACTTCCCCGTCCGCTCCGCCAAGGCCGTGCCAGGCGAGGCCTGTCACTTTGGCCTTGCCATCTTCTCCCCACCCAGGCCTACGGCGCGGCTGGTTCGTTTTGTTTCCCTCTCGGCGGGCCTCCATCTCTCTACGAGAGGCCCGCCGGGGAGGGAAACGATTTCCGGGTGGGTCAGTGGTGAATGAACGCAGACCGCCAATATGGAGGTAACCATGGCAGACGCAACGGAAGCAATTCGACGAGAGCGGTTGGTGAAAATCAATGGAAACCCCGGTGACCGTGACGATCTGGCCGCGAAACATGGTCGGGTCTGGAACACGGCCGACTTGACCACCGAATTCGAGGTTCTGGGTTTCATGGCACCGTATGTGGTCGTTCAGCGAAAGGCGGACGGCTGCAAGGGGAGCCTGGAGTTCCAGCACTCACCGCGGCTGTATTTCAACTTCGAGCCGGACAAGCCTTAGCCGGCACCGCGATACAACCCGCCGCGCCGGGCACGGGGATGCCCGGCCGGCGCCGTTTTGGGAAGAACATAGCTCGGCGCCAGGTATGGCCGGGCATTGACGGAGATGGCGATAATGAAACACAACACGAAGCAAAGGAATTCACACCGCGAATGTGATTCAGTTGAGTTGGTCGAAACAGCGAAGGAGGCCACTGGAAATTGGCGACGGTTCGAGAGTTTCGGGTGGAGCCGTATTGGGGAACTGGATGACCCTGACAACTGGACGATTGTCTACACGCACCACCGGGACAGCCGATTGCTCGACCAGAGCAACGCAGCCGCAATCGAGGATGCTTTGCGCCCCTTTCTGGAAGCAGACGATCCGGATATTCTCGAGGAGCACCACGGACACTGGGCGTGTGGCTGGATTGACGGCTTTGCCATTCGAGTATTCCGCGAAGGCAAGGTCACTCGGGCTTTTCGAACGTACATGGACATTGTTGGCCGCGTGGACGACTACGCGGTCTTGGACGAGGAGGACTACAGCCGCCGCGAATACGAGGCCACGTTGGAGAACTTCGACAGTGCGGTGGCGAGCGTTCGATACGAATACGTGCTCCCGGAAGGATGGAAAGAAGAAGTATTCAGTTGGTTTTGGGAGCATGACCAGGGGGCGGTGGAGAACCGCGACGATTCCGGCGGATATCCGAGTGAAGAGCAGCTAGAATCGGCTTTCACGGCCCTTGGATATCAGCGGACCAAGGAGTAATGGGACCGCCCTGTGCGCGGCAAGATCGTGTCGGCCGTCCCCGGCCAGCGGTCTCGCCGCTCACAAAACCGCTCGCCATATCGACGCGGCCCTCGGCCGCGGCAGCCCGCTCGAAATCGCCTCGGTCGTATCCGACCGAGGCCTCCCCCACTCCCACGGGCTCGCCTTCGCTCACCCTCCCACCGGCTGATGACAACCGCGCCGCCGGCTTTCCGCTCCCCGCCAAGGCAAGGCTCGCGCCAGGCGGAGCCTGTCACTCGCCTTGCATCCTTTCCTCCCCGCGCCTCTGTCGCGGTTGGCCTGACTTGTTTTCCTCCCTGGCGGGCCTCCAACCGGCGAGTGAGAGGCCCGCCAGGAAGGAAAACAGTGGCGGAGCCACTCTTGGATGAACACAGGCCTGGTTGCCTTCGCCGGGTCTTGAGCAAGGAGACGCCAGAAATGAAAAATCCTACAAACATGAATTGCCATCATTTGACCGACAAGCCAATCACTTACCACCCGGGAGTAGACGATTCATTTGACTGCTGGGCCTCCGAATGTGGCTGGAGCCCACAATCCCTCAGGCAGGCAAGTGAACAGGCGATTCGTACTCGCCATGAGGAAGCAGTCATTCAACACGAATGGCATCGGGCAAACGGCAATCAGCCCGATATCTTCACGCTCTCGCTCGGCTCGGTAGACGTCATCTACACCGTGGAAACTCACAAGGTGGTGATTCGTGGGTACGGCTGGGAGATAGACCATCCGCCACTCGATGACTTTGATGGCGGCGGATTCTACGCAGATTTCTCGTGGTCAAGGGAATCGTTGGAATTGACGTTGAATAGGATGGCGCCGCAACAGGAAAAGACACTGGTAATGTGTCAGGAATTGGCTGAAGAACTTCGAGATATCGTCGACTATCTCTGGTATGACGAGCGACGCCACTACGAAGAAAGCGGAGAAAAGCGCCAGGGCGGTCATATCTTCGAATCGTTGCACCGAATCAAGCTGTGGCTGGATGAAAATCTTCCGGAAGCCGCGTGCAAGAGGAAGTGACACGGCGCCGGATTTGATAAACGATTGGGCGGCCGAGCGAGCCGCCGTTAGATACGCGCAATGGAGTTATGGAAACCAAAGAGCACAATGGATGGACGAACTACGAGACATGGGCAGTTGCCCTGTGGATTGACAATGATCAACTGAGCTACCAGCGATGGCACGACGCGGCAGCAGAGGCCCGCCAGGAAGCCGCCCAATGTCCGCAGGTAGCCGAAGGCATTTGGGAAGCCAAAGACGCACCGCGTTTTCTCCTGGCTGACTGGCTCAAAGACGAAATCACCAGCGAGGCACCCCTGAGCGAGGCCGACGTCTATACCGACCTACTCAATGCCGCCCTAGGCGAGGTCAACTGGTCGGAGATCGCCGCACACCTCTTGGACGACATCGCCGGTCAAACACGGAGTGCAGGCGACGGTGACGATTTCGTCATATTCCAATACACGCGGGCGCAGGCCATCAGTGATGGCGTGCTTGTCGACGTTACCGCGACCGCCAAGGAAGCCGGCATCAAATACCCGACGGCGTTTACTGCGGCAGTTTGGCAGAAATACGTCGCCGTGCCGGAGGGCGTGGAAGGCCAGGACGAGCAAGGCCGCTTGTGGGATATCGTGTGGATGCTCCGCCATGCCATCCTGTCTAACGAGCAAAGGGAAACCAGCCGGATCGATTTCACTTTGATGGTCCGGAACGACAACCGCCGGCCAGAGGAGGTGAGACTCAAGGCCCTGTGCGGCCCGGGCGACCAAGCCGAGCCGGTCCTGACCGTGATGCTGCCTTACGAGGATTGATGCTAACCTGGCCGGTCGCAAAGTCGACCGGCCCTCACACCGGAGATGAACGCCATGAGACGACGCAACAACTACGGCCGCGGTTCTCGATGGATCCGCGCACAGTATCCTGGCCGGTGCCGTTGCGGTAGGAAGATAGAGCCCGGTGAGAAGGCGCTCTATTTTCCAATCGGCAGGAAGCTGTCGTGCCTGCATTGCGGTCATGTCGACGCCATGCGTATTTCCCGCGAGGAGCTGAAAGCCATCCTGAAGAAACGCTGATGCCTGCCGCACCTCCGTAGCCGCCCCTGGGGCCACGGCAGCGCCGTGTCCACTCACCTGAACTCGGCGCGCAGCCCTTGGCGGCCGAATGCCCGCTCGTTGGCAATACCCGTCGTCGCGGCCCATTCATGCGACTTGGGTTTGCCGCTACATTGGTCAGATTTGTTATCCGAAGCTGTTGATACACTATGGTTTCCGACCGCCATCCCAGGAAAAGTGGAAGCCCGAAGAATGCCGAACCACTTGGGCTACCGGAGCGCCGACGATGGTCCTGTTCGGGCAGGCTCAAAGGGCTTCACGATTCGCCGCCGCATGGGCAGCACCTCGATCGGTATCGGCTCCTTCGCTGCCCGTTTCCGGACGCCGTTTACCGAGCGAAGGAGCCGTAGCATCTGACGCCGGACCGGCGCGTAAGGCTCGAACGGCAGTTGGTAGAACTCCATCGCCATTCGTTTGCGGGATTGATGCGCCGCCTGCTCAAGAAAGTACGCCTTGAGTCGCCTGAAGTGCCGGCGGTCGATCTCGACATGCGAATGCCACCTGCTGTCGGGCTTCCCGTCACGCGTTCGGCCTCCCCGGCGGCAGCTAATCGAGTAACCACCAAACTGCAAAGGCACTCGGCGGATGTCCCGGACGGAGTCTTTTTCCTCTTCGAAAAAGTTGTGTTTTCCGTGGGTCGCCAGAAGAACGAAGAACTGCCCGTGCCGGACATAGCGGACGTTGGCGTACCCAAGCTGCTTGCGTCTCGCGCGGGCACTCCGTCCCAACCCCGCTCCGTATTTTCGCATCAGCTTCATGTCAATTTGCTGCGCATCCTTTCCCTCGGGAATCCAGCCGGTGACGTAGAACCAGTAGCCGTGCGGCAGCAGGTTGCACGCCAAGAACTGCACGAAGCCCTGCGCGGACGTTGTTTCACACGGATACTCCATCAACCCTTGTTATGGACGAGAGGATTTGTTTTGTGGCACAAATCCTCTCAGAAAAGCCGTCTCCTCGGGAAACCTCAAACAGGAACGCCCACCGTCCACAGAAATGGGACAATTGGCGGCGGCCGCACTGTATTCCACAGTTGGCCGCCGCCAATTCATAGCCGTTCCACGCGGAACCTACGCACGTGAAGACCGTATGCGAACGCACAAGGTCCTCTATGTCGTCCCACAAATCGCCTTGCAGCAAGACCCGCCAGGGTCTTGGCGCAAGATCATCAACAATCCTCTCCCGAGGCCGGCGATGGGAAAACGCCCATCGCCGGGACGTCTTCCAGACGGATTTCGAAACATGAACCCGTCAGCCCTTTCGTCGTTGCTTCTGGTTTCAGAGACACGCCCAGCCGTTCGGCCGATATGATCGGCCGCAACATGGAAGCTGGAAGCCCCATCGCCAAGAACGCCCGGCACCACCCGTAAGCGAGCAAGCGACCAAGCCACTGCCTTGCAGCTTGTTCGTCGGCCAAGAAGGCCGCTCCTACTCAGGCCACACTCCCCCACTGCAGCATTTCTTACTGGCAGCATGCCGGGATTCCGGTCTCATCTCACGGATGAGGCCGCACCCATTGCCACCGGCAATTACGTCACCTGGTCGACCGGGACCAGGCACCGGACACCACTCCGGCCGCCACAGTGGCTCCCGTGTTAGCCTTGACCTTCATCCAATCGTTCACGTCGCTAGCGGGGGTTAGCCCGCGTGCCTGATGCCGTATGTCCAAGCCTCCCGGCCCGGCATAGTTTCCATCGGGAATTGCGTTTACGACACGATTCCCGACGATTTCAGGGGGCAGAATACAGAAGCTCCTCCCTTACCCGTCGGCAGCAGGTTTTCACAGTTCGGCACCGTCTCCGATTGGACTCACTTGCAAGGGCTTTCGCCCCTTTCATGGTTGAGCTTTTCGCAGCCGCCGGATTTGCCGGCGGTCCCCGGACTGGTCAAGTCCGGACTGGTCGGTCGCCCGACTCAGTGCTCCCCACGCAAGCCGAGGTTGAACGAGCATAGGACGGTCGTCCCGTAGCCCGAACCCCCTGGGCGGGATTTTGGTTTGCCAACGCAACAGCCGCGCGTCGTGCTGCCCTTTCGGGCGCAGCGACTGCCAGCCGATCCGTCCACAAACGAGCACCCGCTTTGTACCAAGGCGGCCCCGACAGAATCCTGTCGAGGTATGTCCACGTCGCCCGTATTCAAAGAACCAATCTACATATCGGATCGAACGTCGGGATTACTCCGATGCGGGTACTGGGATACAAATCCAGCACCTGTCGACTCGGTATTACTCCGACGAGCCTCCGTCGAGCCGGATAAGCCACTCTCATGGCAGTCCGGCTCTACGGGTCAGCACGTAGCGGATGGTGAATGCCGCTCCCTTATGTCGAGATTGGTGGTCTCGTTTCCCGGGTGCGCTGACCGTCTGGAAGACGTCGCTCACTTCCAATTCCGCGAGGGCCGCCGACTCGTGTCAGCGGTAGTCTCGGAATCAAGCATCTGCGGACGACCCTTTGGGAGCCTATTGACTCCCACGGCCCGGACTCTACCGTACGAATAATCCAATCTCCAATCAGATTGGCTGGCGGCTGCTGCCAATTGGCGAAACGTAGCAAGAAAGCCGTTTCCGCGGACCGGTCATCCAGGTTGACCGGTCCACCTCCAGCGCACAATGCTGCACTGCCAGAACGGTCGGAGATTCCCGTAACGGCCCTGAGCCGCTTTTTTCAAGATACACCTCGGGCATGTGACAGGCCCGCCGAGATTGTTCGTCTCAGCGGAAATGTGGCCTCCACCATCGACCATCGTCTCGTGCACCCGTTGGCCAACACCTTGGCTGCGTCTCTTTCTGCAACCGCCCTTAGATCAACGATTTCTGGCTCGCTCAGCGGGAAGGTGGGAGCCCGAAGAATGCCTTACAACTTCGACGTCAGACGAGTTGCAGCCCGCGGATCGATCGTTACTGCTGGCCTGTGACGCCGTCAGTGACCTTCATTTTCGGCAACGGGTTCCATGACCGGACAGCCCAGCCTTGGCAAGGTGCTTTTCCAGGACGATGTGCCGGTAGACGTCGATCAGCAATTGTGATCCTTCCGAAACCGCCTGCTGGTACGCCGACGCCAAGAATGGGTCGGCCGAGGCAATGGCCTGCTGCATAAGCCGGTCCCGCTCGTCGGAATCGAGGCCTTTGAAGTAGCAGTCGATTTGAGCCCCACGGTTCTCGGCATGCTCTTGCGTTTTCCGCCGGAGGCGTGGTCGCCGACCGTTGCCTTGCTTTGAACGTTGGCTGGGAGTTCCGGATCCACTGACGTGCAAGAACCGCTTGGGAATCTCATAATCGTCGCGAATCGATTGGACCAGATAGCCTGCCGGGTTGTGTGGCGTGGTTTGGTTCTCTTGCGCAAGCAGCCAATCGAACACCTCGACATGCTTCCGGATTCTATCAGGACCACCCGCGGCTACGAGCCGTGTCGCCGTGACCGGGTTCACGCCGCGTTCGACCAGCGCTTCTTCCAATTCCGTTGTTGCGTGGCGGATCTTCTGCTCAGGCTTGCCGCCTTTCTCGCGGGTGAAGGTCACCTGCCATTGTCCGCGACCGATTTTCGAGAAACGTTGTTTCGGGTCCATCGGTTCCAGGTAACCGGCCGCCTCCAGTTCGTAGACTGCCGGACGTAGTTTTCGCTTCAGCCCGGCTGCGTCGTAGCTCCGACTTAGCCCCACGTGTTCGCAGGCCAATTCGCGCAGGTCGAACTGCCACGACTTCTTGTGATAGAAGCGCTTGTCCAGCAGCCGATACAGGCGTTTGGCCACCGGACTCTCCAGACGTCGATACAACTCCATATCGATCTGTTTCAGGTAACCCGACTGAAAGCTGCGGAAAACGACTTCGTTCCAGCAAAACATCGAAAGCGGGGGTTCATCGGCGGCAGCCCGCTGAAATCTCCGTCGCCGGTCGTATAGAGAAACCCGCTCCAAGATGTGGAAGCTCTCGTGCACCCAGGACCGCTTGCTCTTGTCCCACCAGGCGTTTTCGTAGTAGAAAGTCACGCCGATCCATCGCTTCAGCGCCGTCTCCAACCGAGTGTAGCTCTTTCCTTCATTACGCCAGCCGAGCAGTCGAATCAGTTGGTACCGGCTGAAGAACACGCGAGGACTCAGAAACCCCTCTTCCCGCGTGAGCTGGATCAGGCCGAGGATCACCTCGTCATCCAAGGGAGTCGGCAATCCGTACTTGTCCGATGCGGAAATCGTCAACCGGCGGACTGCCCAAGCCTTTCGGCTTTTGTCCCAGGCCCGGTCCTGAAAATGAAGTGTCTTGAGATTCTTGTTCGGGCATGACGAGAGGGACGCAATGGGAAACTCGGCCAGGTTCATTTCGTCCCGTCCCTCCCCAGCCATTCGTCTGGCATGCCGTCGCTTGTTACCCTGCTCCATTTCCCCCTATCAAGAAGCAACACCCATCGGTTATCTGGTTGATAAGGTTAGGTACCATAAAGTTGTCCATCTGAAAAGCTATTTGTTTCGGGGCCTTCGTCCAGCATATCCTGCCCCGGTTCCCGCTATTCTGATGTCGAACGCTGCCCCAGATCCCGCAAAACGCTGCCCCGAATCCCGGTATCTATCTGTCTCGATTCCCGATAGGGGCTTGCCCGTACGAGCGAGTCGCCTGCCTGAAGCGATGCCTGAGACCGCCCGTATCGAAAATGCCAGAATGACCGACTACCGGATCTGCCGTAATTCGGTCCGTGACAGAATTCAGGCATTGTGGTAAGCGAAAGTCCATGGACATCATTGCGATCGCCAATCAAAAGGGTGGCACCGCCAAAACCACCACGGCCGCAGCGTTCGGAGTATTACTGGCAAGGGCCGGAATCCGGACGCACCTGGTGGACATGGACCCGCAGGCCAGTCTTACGAGCGCGTTTGGCCAGCAGGACGCAAACGGCAAACTGTACGGTTCGCTTTCCGCGGAGGCACCTTTGCCAGTCGTCAACGTCTCACAGAATCTCACGCTTTCACCCAGCAGCATCGATCTGTCCCGTGGGGAAACACAGTTCATTGCACAACCCGGCCGCGAATACATCCTCCAAGTGTGTTTGGAGCAGACCAAGCTGCCGCACGATACTACCGTGATTCTCGACTGCCCGCCGTCGCTGGGTGTTCTTTCGATCAATTGTCTCGCGGCTGCCAGCCATCTATGTGTCGTTGTCCAGCCAGGCGGTTTCGAGCTTCGCACCCTGGTGCACCTGAACGACACGGTGGACGTCCTCAGGCAGCGGATCAATCCGCGGCTAACCGTTGCCGGGGCCGTCATCACCAACTGCCACCTACGACGCGTGATCACCGAAGAAGTATGCACAGAGGTGGCTCGTCATTACCGCGTTCTCGGGCAGGTTCGGGCCGAAGCCAGACTGCTCTACGCCACCACGTCGGGCAAGGTATACCACCTCACGCGCTCGAAAGCACTTGAGGATTACCAGCGCGTGGTTGCCAGGCTCAAGGAAGCATTGCCGTGGCTCGCAAACCGATAGGTGGCGTCAGCGGAGTCCTGGGCGAACTGATCTCCGAACCTGAGGCGACGAGCGCAACGCGCCCGTCGTCCCATCAGTCCAACTCTTGCGCGCATGCCGACGCCCCAGAACAGGCCCCGGCAACTGACAAGCCGCGCGCCCGCCTCGGCCGCCCACCTGGACGCGAGCGGCGAACGAATCCGCCATAGGAAAAGGTCACCGTCCGTATCGATGCGAGGCTGGTTGCTCTCTACCGCGAGTGGTCATGGGAAAAGCGATGCCAGTTAGGAGAGCTATTCGAACGTGCGTTGCGAGAATACCGCAGCAGGAATGGATGACACAGCTGAGTCAGCGGCTCACCTTCTGTTAAGCTGAACACCACTTTCGTTGCTTTGGCGTCGCGGGATAGATTCAACTACGAACCGTTCGTTTCTTCCCGCCCTGCTTCCCCCGATTCCACGCCTAAACGGTCTTCGGATTTCCTCGAGTTGAGCGCGTCTTGCATAACCGGTGGAAGGTCATCAACGCCTCCAACATGCTCGCTCGTTTCCCTGGAGCCGCCATTCGCCAGAGCTTCAACCAACTGTCGCTGTCGAGTGTACTGACCCTTCGCCTGGGTAACTTCCATTCGAAGCCGCTCAATCTCCTGAATAGTCTCCGGTGAGACATCGAAACCTCCATCGGGCTTCGCGACCGTATCCCGCAACGGCAGCAGCAATACTTCAAGCTGCCCCCGGCACTGTTTGGCCACCTCTTCGTGCGGCAGAGGCTCACCCCACTGATCACGCAAGTACCGCACGACCTCCTTATCTTTGAGTAAGCGGTCACCCGCGTCAGAAGCCATCAGCTCTTTAACACCTTTCTGGTACGCGTCAATCTCAGATTGAAGGGCCTCGATGTCTTGACTGATTTTGTCTCCCAGCCAGATTACTTCGTTGAGCTGCATCCGCTGGAGCTGCTGTCGCTGCTGACCGAGCAGGTCCCCTCGACCGTCCCGACCGCTTAACTCAGAAATTTCACCCGACTGCGGATCAAATTGCGCCGCTGGCTGCCATGGTCGCATCACCAGCAGATATGCCCCACCTGCAGCCAGAACCACGAGCAACATGACAACGATGAACGAAACTCGCCCGTGTTTCCGGACTCTGCGCGACCTCGCCGCAGGCACCGTATCAGGAGAGTTCTCCATGCGTTTGGCTCCGACTAGCATTGAGCGCATTCCGGCAACGGCTTCACTGGCCTAACCGCCGCCGCGGTGGCTCGTCGCGATCCCGAACGGTATCGCGGCCAAGCGTCGTATCAGTAAAATGGTCTGGTACGCCCGACTGACTTCTGTCAACGTCGTCCAGCAATGTTGACGAATCCAACGTCGTGGGCTTCTCGACGTGCTCCGGACCACCTCCTGACACATTTTCCCGCTTCGACTCCGCAGAGTTCGATGCTTCCTGGGCCAGAGGGTGTCCGAACTCCCTTGCAATTCTCATGCGAAGCTCGGCCGTTGCGACGTCTTCAAGCGTCCTGGGGGCCACGGCCAGCTGCCCTTGGGCCACACATTCCGTGAGCCAGTCCAACAAGATGCGGTGCCGAGTGTACTCCTTAAGCGCGTCACGAACTTCAAACTCAATCTTGGTGACCTTTTGTTCGGTCTCCGGTGAAACCTCATAGGCGTCCTTTTTCTTTCTTAGCGCGCGTTCCACCGTGTACATCAGCGTGTTCAGCCTGACGCGGCAGTGTTTAGCAATCCTGTCATGCTCAAGCGGCTCTCCCCACTTGTCAATTGCGTACCGAATCACCCACTCATCTTCCATCAGACGTTTGCCTTTCTCGGACTTCATAAGGTCGTTGAACCGTTTCTGATAGGCGTCGATTTCGTTCTGCAGGGCTTCGATGTCGTCCCATATCAACTCCCCCCTGTTGTCCAGCTCGTGCAAGCCACACCGAATGAATTGGCGTCGTTGGATTCTCTCCCACTCCTGTTGATTGAAGTCACCCTCAATATCGAACTCAATGTCCGCTTGTGATGCCTTCCCGCCATCAAAGCTCTGCAGAAACCTTGTCCAGAACGCGTACGTGCCCAACGCTGCCGCGAGCAGGATCGCCATCAGGCTGATTACCAACACCCGTCGGATGTTGGGAACTCTGCCCATTCCGGGTACGGGCGGGCGTTGAGATTCGTTTTCCATGACCGTCTCTCCGCAGTCAACTCACTGTTTCTCGATCGTCCGGCCAGCAAAGACCCGCCACAGAAGGACCCCGCCGGCGATTGTTACGCACGCACCCATGCCCCCCGAAAACCAATTCGATGTCGCCAGACCGCTGCCAAGGGCCATCAGCCCGAGTGAGAAAACAAGCCAAGCGAGACCAACGGAAATGAGTTTCCCGACCGTTGCATGCTCCTGTCGTGCGATGGCCTTCTCACGACAGGCCTCGACGAATGCCACCAGGCTCAGCGTTGCCGCTACAGGCGCTACGTAGCCCAACAACGAGCCGACCAACTCCCCTAGTCCCGTGCAAATCGCAGCCACAAACACCAATGCGCCTGCCAGCAGATAAAGCCATCCGTAGTTCCGCCGGGCCACTTCGATATTGTCCTCCCGTGCTCCCCAACCGGTCAGCACGTAATCACCGATTGTGATCAGGGGACAGAAACACGGCTCCAACCACTCCCGTGATTCGGTTTCGCCGATTTCTTGCTCTTCCACATAGATGTCCCTTGCTACCAAGAGATCGGTCCGTGTCGTTCCCTCTACGATTTGCACCAAACCCCGCATCCAAGGAGGGATCACCTTGAGCAATCGGCGAACGTCGACTGGAACGACCCCGGCATAAGCATCGATGGCGTGCTGACGCGCATTGCCGACTACCTTCAGGTGCAGGCCATGCCGAACCACATGCCGGTCTTTTTCCACGGTCTTGACTTCCCCACGCACGTGTTTGACCATTCTGTCATAATCAAACTCCACATCCTTTTCGTGTTTTGTCACTTCTCGTCCCAGATGCTCGTGCTGAACCGTGTCTTCGAAGTAGAAGGCATCGCACGCGGTCGGAACGGGCCAGTCGATTCTCCCTACCAATTCGGCAGCCTGCAATTCCAAGAACGCGGCAGCCACTCCCTCACTGAAACGGGCCACCAACCGTTCCAGTCTCTCGCGCAGCTCGACCGCCGCTAATTCAACGGGCAATCCTTCCAACTCCGCCGACAGAATCACTGGGGGCGGCGTAAGAAAAGCCAAGGCTGCCTTCGTCAACCCGCCATAGTATGCATCGAGAAACTCTTGACGCAGTTTCGTATTCTCTGTGCCGCTGGATGAGTAGGTGCAGTTGAATTTGAGCAGGGCGTCAACGAAGTGACGAACATCCGCCACCGCTGCTCGCAGGAACTCGACACTCGCCGAATAGTCGGCTGCCAAGCTATCGTAGTCCCGGTAAGCCTCTGGCTCGGTTCGCAGTGGAAGCTGCGACTGGACAGCCTGCCCGATCCGACCAGCAAGCGAGGATTCTTCGCTCACCACTGGTACGTCACGCGTCTGCCGAGCTGGCGGGAGTCCGCGTTCCAATACCGCCGTGTGCTGTCTGTACCGCTCCCGTGCCGCTGCCTGCACGGAACGCCCGAGTCGATCGGTTGCGGCTGCGGAATTCGTCAGCGATACCATAATACCCCCTCCCGTCCCCCCGGGTGGAATGTCGTCGAAACGACACTTGACCGAGATGGTCACCGAGACAATCGCGGCTGTCGAGTGCCGCCAGGCGAGTTCCAGGCCAAACTGAATCGCCGTAAACCGGAAACCCATATCATAATAGGATATACTGGGACGGTGCGAAATGCACGCGCGTGAGTCGCGATCCGGCCTTCTTCGGCACGGACGCAAAGCGAAGTACAGTAGCGAGTTCGGACCGGTACGTGCGAGTGACCGGTCCAAACGACGGCAAGGTTACGCGGCGGCTACCGTGTTCGCTGTTACCGCGACCACGTTCCCTGCAAGCGTGACGCGAGGCGTCATGGGGGTACGTTTCCCCCCGTGTAACATCCGGCCGTCGTCCGGTCGGCCGCGGACCTTGGCCGGCCAACCGCCGGTCGCGCTTAGTGGCGGCCAAAGGAATTGTGACGATGACTAGCACCGAGACTGTTCGATATGGCCGGCGTAGAGTGCCCGTGATTGGCGAACTGAAGGTCCGCGGCCGAACCTACCGTTTACTGGACAGGGTCGGCCATGTCAGCCGGAAACGCTATTGGGTGCACGATCCGCGGGCCGGTCCAGGAGGTGACTTCCGCCAAATCCTAGTTCTGCCGCGAGGGGAAACGTCGCGGCAACATCTGGCCGTCCTGCAGCGGCTTTCACAAGGCAACCCCAACCTGCCGACGATTCTTGATTCAGCCTCCAAGGGCGATGAAATCTGGGTGGTGACCAACTGGGTCCGTGGTCCTGACCTCCGGTCGTATCTTAATGACGCACGCTCTGGCGACCGCAAGTGGCCCAGTCCGCTGGAGACCATGAAGTTGTACCGCGGCTTGGCCCACGGGCTCAGCCAGATGCACCGCCATCACCGGATACTTCACGCCGACATCAAACCCGAGAACTTGGTCTTGGCCCGTGAGCCGAACCGATTGGTGATGATCGACTTCGGTACCGCGTGGATGGCGGAGCGTACTACCCGCCGCGACCCGGGCGATGGCAAGTCGCGTTATTACCCGGCCCCGGAAATACTGCGGAACGATGTCGCAGTAGATGCCCGCGCTGACCAGTTTTCTGCCACTGTGGTCGCATACGAAATGCTCACCGGCACTCCTCCGTACGGAGAAATCGGCGGCGAGGCCGGTTTGCCGGAGAACCGCGATGTCTACGAGCCGCTGTACCGACCCCCAAGCCAATTCTCTCCGATGCGCACGCAGGTTCCGCAACGAATTTGGAAGCTCGTCGATGAAGTCATTGGCAGGGGCCTGAAACTCGACCCCAATGACCGCTTCCCCAGCCGCCAACCATGGCTCGAGGCCCTGGAAGACCTCCATTGCGAAATGCGTCGCAAAGGCCGATTCGGACCGCTCGACTCAATGGTGTTGCGGCTGGTCGGCTGGTTCGGGGATCGATTCTACCGAAGCGAAGCGGAATGACCTGGGCTTATCCGTCTGACAGTTCCAACGCCAGGGCTTGGCGATGCGGTGGCAACCAGTCGAAGCGATCGCCGCAATGGCTATGGTACTCCTTCTTTCGTCGATCCTCCGCAACCTTCAGCCCCATCGGCTTACCATGCCGCAAATAACGTTGTCCAGAACGCAACCGAACAGGCCGGCCGACGTGACACTCACTACAAATTGTCTCGTCAAGCGGCGGGGGAGGACGTTTAGCCACTTCTTCGGAGTCACGGACTGTTCGCCGCGCCGCCACCAGGGCCTCGCCAAACATCGCCTGCGTTCGTTCCGTGTTGGGGACCGTCACAGCATCAAACGTGTCGCCTTTCACGATCACTCCGTAGGGACTGCGAGCCCCCTCACTCGTTTCGAGCAAATGGCAATAGGCCGCCATGCGGACAAAATGCTGACGATACAGGTCTTTCCATGGCCTGCGGGGTTTGAAAACCGGAATTCGCAGGTCACCGTATTCCAGCACGCGCCAAGGTTTTCCTCCCAGCTTCCGAGCCGCGTCTTCATACGGAGCGGGCGGATGGAAAATGGTTGCCCCTGACGCAATCAAGTCGCGCCAGTCCACATCCTGGATTCTCGGCGAATCCGCGTCAGGCATCTTTGGCGTGGCCCGCTGCCACATTTCGAGCTGGCGCTGCGTGGTGTACACCCAATAGCCACGGTCGTAAAGTGCCCATGCGGTCAGCAGCAATGCCACGCCCGCCGCGAGCCAAAGCCCAACCCATCCGGTATACCAGCCGCCGCCTACCAGCCCCGCGAACGCGCCCAGTCCCCCACACAAAATCCACATGAACTGTCGCATCAGCGTTTCCAGCACCAACTCCAACTCGCGCGGCTCGTGAATCGGCAGGAAATAGAGATCCGCCTCGGCCTCGAGTTCCCCGTCTTCGAATTCCTGTTCGTACAGGCATAGCCCCGCCCGTGGGCAAAAGGTGAACTCCGATAGGCCGTGCACGGTCAGCCGAGGATCGTCGGAATCGGCGGCCAAGGGGTCCTGTTTTTGCTGGTCCGGCTCATCGACCATGCTGTTCACCTCCACCAGCGAATCCCTTTGAGCACCTCATCCGCCTGCCGCGGCCGGGTCCGTGGCTCGGGCGACAGACATTGAGCGACAATCTTCTTCACTCGATCGGGCAACTCGGCTTGTTCCACACACGGACCTTCCTGTCCCTTAGGCGGTATGCCACCTGTGACCACGTGTAACAGGATGCGTCCCCAACTGTACCAGTCCACGTGCGTGTCATCGTTTGTCAGCGTCTTCCCGTCCACCTCCATAGCTTGATACGGGTTGCCAGGGCCGCTGCCACGCACCGTAGGGCTGCCGTCGAGCAGCTTGCCCAGCTCAAAATCGGTCAGCACAACAGAACCTTGCTCGACGTCAACTACGATAATCGATTCCGTGCTCATCTCACGATAGATCACCCCCGCTTCGTGCAGTGCTTTGAGTCCGTTGGCAATGTTCTTCATGATCGCGGGCGCGGCTGCCTGCGGTACTCCACCGCGGAACACCAAATCTCTCAGCATTGTTCCTTCTGTCCACTGGTCCAGACACCACCAGCTCTTCCCATCGGGGTCGGGGACGACCGTGTAGTGCCGGGGGAACTGCTCTGCATGCTTCACCCGCTCGCAAACCTCGCCGTGGCGACCGAGATAGTCTGCGACACGTTCTTGCTCAGTAGGCCGTAAGTCTGCGAGGTCGTATTGCTTTCCCCGAGCATAACGGTTCTGGTTGACACGCTGCTGCAGCTTCCACACGAAGTATTTCAGGCCGTTAGAAGCCTCGCCGTACCGCCCCGGGGCATCTATCCGCCAGTCCGGCAACCCGGCGCCAGGTTCCAAGGAGCGAAGACCAGACGTTATCTCCAGCAGGCTCTTCGGATGGAGTAAGGCTCGGAGCGGAACGTCCAGTGCCTTGGCAACGTCAACCGCTGAATCAAAGCGGATCTCTCGCTCGTCCTCAATGCGTTGCCACGTCTCACCAGATATGTATGCCTTCTGACGCAGTTTCGTCGGCGAGATGTTGTCATCGAGCATCTGGATCTGGACTGCCGGCCAGCTCAGCAGCAGTAGTCCAGTTCGTCTTGCGGTTCGTTTTGCCATAGGTCTAGTGGGGGGTACTCGAAGAACAAAGACCAGTCTTTTCTTGAGTTCTAACCGTTCCCATTATCCCGTTGAATGGAAACAGAAGCAACATTCACCACTCAAACATAAGGAATCGAACTGATGAAGCTCGTACGCCGTGTTCTGGAGATTCTCGTCGAACGTTTTGTTGCCTCGGTCGGCTCTCTGTTCGCCGCCCGGATTGAGACCGTTGCCGCACTGATGCACACCGAACAGCAGGACGAATTGGAGGAACGGGCCCGCCAACTCGACGAGGACGGCAAACCTCACTTGGCGGCCGACCTCCGCTCGCGGGCCTCTCAGCTCGCCTCCGCCACTCCTGGTGCTTCCGGCCATGAGGTGTTTCGTCAACTTCAGCACGAGCACGCCGAGTTCGAGATGCCTCGAATCGCCCAAGAGACCAGCGAGCAAGATGACGACGAAGTCGACGAGCAAACACCGGAACCAGCAAAGCCGCGTCGGGCCAGACGACGCTGTAGCCGCCGTGCGAAGACCGATTGACTGCAATGAGGCCCCACGATGAATTTCAGTTCCACCTCCGCCGCCGGAATTGTGCTCCGCGAGTTGACTTGGGGCGTCCGCGTGCTGACCACCGAGCAGCTCCAGCGCGTTCTCGACGCGCACCGAAATACCTCCCGGCCCATTCGATCGCTCTTGCGGCGTCTCAGCGCCGAAAGGCTCGTGAAGTTACACCGAACAGCCGCAGTGTTCTATGAGGCCACGGAACCAATTGCCGTCTGGAAACCGGGCGATGCTACCCCCAACTTTGACGCTCTGGCTTGGCAATTGGAAAAACGTTGGCGGAGCCTCACCAGTCGCCGGATAACGATTTGTTGGGCCACCTCCCGTGCTGCCCGACTGTGTGGGGGGCTCGCTACATTCGGCCGTCGCGCGTCCCAATTGGAGCACGACCTCGGCACCGCCAGCGTCACGGTACGGCTACATGAGACCCGACCGGAGCTTGCCACCGAGTGGGTTGGCGAGGATATCCTTCGACGCGACTTCGCTCCATCGTGCCCGTCGATGAAGAAGATTCCCGACGGGGCCATCGTCCGAAATGGAACGATCCTCCGCGTGTCCGAGTTCGGCGGACAGTATTCCGCTGCTCGCCTGCGACGTTTCCATACGCATTTCAAGAAGCACCGTGTTCCTTACGACCTATGGTAGATCGCACATGACAACAACTGCTAACAGACCTAGTGTTTCCGACCGCGAACGCCAGTTTCTTCTACTGGCAAAGACCGGCATAGTAACCGTTGAAATCGTTCACCGCCGTCACTTCGCTGACCAGAACCTCGAAGCGGCCCGGTCGGCCATTCGCCGACTTGTCAATCGGGGACATCTTCAGGCCGAGCCGCTCGACGAACGCAGGGTCTACTATTGCCTTACACGTCGAGGTGCCCACACTCTCGGTGTATCAAGCAAGTGCGCCCAGCCCCTGAAGAAGCAGGGCAAAGTGGACCGGTACGCGGTCTCGTGGTTCATTCACGCCGAGCGCCCGGGAAAACGTGCACTATTCAACCCTCACGACTACCCTGACCAGTTCCCCGTGGCAGGTCAAAGTCTTCCCCGACATCACTTCTACATCGACCACAACACACAGCGCCCTCGGCTGGGCATCATTCTGGTCGACCACAACGCGCAAGAACGACGCATCGTTCAAAAGACCGTGAAGCTCTTGGGTCGATTTCTGCACCACGGGTGGTTTGATGAGTTCATTCGTCAAGAAGCCTTTGTCGTGACCGTGCTCACGTTTTCCACGTATCGTAAGCAGGCCTTCGAACAGCACATCCCGCATGCCATCAGCGAGCAGTTGCAGTACCCGCTCTCCCGGCTCCGGCCTGACCTGACGGAACGAATCCCGATCGTCGTTCATGTCTGTATTATTCCCGGACTGGACACGATTGTCACCCACTCCCCAGACGAGAAAGGCAAGCCATGAGTTCAGTCGATGATAGCATCCCACCGGTTGAAGAAACGGTTGCACACAAGACTGACGTCTTGGACTGGTCGCAGGTTTCTGCCGCGTGTTGCGACCTTGAATTTCGCCCCAATGTTCGGCTCGGATTCGGTACCGCCGCCATGGTCCTGGCCCAACTGGCAACTTTGATGGCCCTGGTGTCTTTGGGTGCGTGGGTCGTGTCACGGTCAATCGGCCCGTCCATTGCACCTTTGCTCGACCGGGGCGAGTTGGCTGTTCTGGCGGTAGCGGTAGGCGTCGTTTGGGCCATCGTGGCCGAAGCTCGCCGGCGCATCGACCCAGAAGACCACCAGGCACCAGCGATTGAACCGTTTACATTTGTGAAAGCCTTCTTGCCCGTTCTTCTCTGGCAGGCGGTTACTCTCACGGGAAAACTCGACCAGCTTGTAGTCGCCTTTCTTTATTATCCCATGGTCACTCTGCCGGTGGCGGTCCTCGTCTTCGACCGCTTCGCCACGCATGCCGTCCATTGGATGACCAGCAGCCCACAAACGGACCATGCCGCGAAGGTACTCGGACGCAGCCTTTGGGCCTCGCGAGTTCTCGGGCGTGCGCGCCATGACGATCAACTTTCGACAGGCCCCGAAGCGAACCCCAACTCAGCTCTTGCTGAAACCCTCCGAGCGACGGACGGATACCGATGGGGATTCTTGTGGATTCTGCAGGCATATCTCGTACCGGCAGTCATCGTTGCGTTCACCAACTCGGGCGTCACAGCGCCAACCATCGGGTTGCAGCTCGCCACGGGCATTTCCTTTGGCTTACTCGTTGCCGCGCTGCTCCGCAGCGGCGGAGATACACGTATCATCAGCCGGTTCTTCCAGATGCTCGTTCACTGGTTCTACTATGGCTGGCGCGACCGTCTGCCTCCTTGGGTATTTCAAAGTCCGTGCGGCAGTTGGCCGAAACGCCAATTGATCATGCTGCTGTTGGTCACGGTGCTTTCCATACCAATTACCTCACTGGCGGGTCAATCCTTTGCCGCATTGGCGGCATCAGCCGATTCGGCCCCTCGATCCGCCGTTCCCCTTAGTCCGCCGGCGGAAAAAGCCCGTGTTGAGCGTGCCTCCCCCGGGTCTGCCGCATGGTCATGGCTTTGGGTAGCCCCAACAGTCGTCGTCGCCATCTTCCTCCCGACCTTCAACTTCTGCCTACTCGGGTTGCTACTGAGCGGAAGGGTCATTTCAGCCTACTACGACGCCTTTGAAGTCCCGTCGGACCCCACCCTTCCACCAGGCCATCCTTCGCAAGAGACAGACCCACCACCGCCCGACCATCCGACCCATCTTCCGTGAAGGAGCCTGACATGACGCCTAACAAACCTTGTACAACACTGGACGTTGTGACCGACCGGCTGAGCCACAGCCGAAATCCCATCGAACGCCGCTCCCTATACATGGGGCGTACGTACCATCAAGGAATCCCGGCCCTTCTGGACACCGATGACCTGTTCGAGCACATGCACGTGCTCGGTCCTCCGGGAAGTGGAAAAAGCACGCTCAGTTTGGAGACCATGGCTCGCCAGCTCGTCGCGCGCAATGACGGTCCGCTCGTCATTTTCGACAACAAGGGTGATATCGGCCTGTTCCACAGCGTCCGCCACATGGCGCAGATGTATGGCCGTCAGTTCAAGTGGTTCACCAACCGGCCGTATCGCTCCACCTACATCTTCAATCCATGGGACCACCGCCTTATCAAGCGTCTGACGCTGACGGACATCTTAGGGCTGATCACGCAATCTTTGAATCTTCACCATGGATCGGACTATGGGCGGGCATGGTTCAGCATGAACGCCCGTATTCTGTTGCGGCGTGCCATCCTGGAGACGGTCCCCGACGCCAATAAGCAGGATTTGGTCCACGAAGGTGGTCAGCAGCGGCTCTTCCCAAAATACGGTCCAATCCAGTCCTTTCGGGATCTCTACGGAATCTTGCGTGACCTGGCTCACGGCAGCGACGACTTCAAGGCTGCTCAACATCTAGCCTTCATTGCCGAGTGCCTGTGTGACTTCCCTCAATTGAATCTGGCGCCGAACCGAGACCCGGATCATGCCGCCCTGGCCCACGCCATCTTCATGCCGGAGGTCATTCGCGAGAAGCAAGTGGTTTACTTCTATCTGGTCGGCGCGCTGGACAACGCCGCAGTGGCAGAGATCGCCAAGCTCGCCCTGTACTCCCTTTATACAGCCGTGCTCGACTACTACGACCAACACGGCAGGCGACCGCGCGTCTACACCATTTGGGATGAAGCGCAGGTCATGATCGCCAAGAACATCGAGCACATCCTGGACCAGTCACGGTCCCACGGCATGGCATGCATCATGGCCCACCAAGCGATGAGTCAACTCAATCCCCCTGGCGGCGTCGATTTGAGGGAATTGGTCATGCAATGCACCAACATTAAGCAGGTATTCGGATGCCGCGATCCCTGGCTGTTGGACTACATCTGTCGCACGTCGGGCACGACGAAGTACTACCGTCGCGGCTACGACGTCTCGCGCGCCGACGTGCTAACTGGCTGTGTCGACCCGGCGCATGCGTGTCTTGATCGCGACGGCCAACGACGGGTCCGCATCCAAGAGTACACCGGACCGCGGCTCTCGTACCAGGACATTCTCAATGCCAGCCGGCACCCCAACCTGAGCCTGATGTGGATCAACCAGCCGTCAGGGCTATGCCCGTTTCAGGGGTGGTTTCCCCTGCACACTGATTGGCCCGTGAGCCGGCAGATACACGAGTCCTACGAGAACCAGCCTTGGCCAGAAATGACTGAATCAACCATCGAGGTCGGCGGCCTTTGGCCCGAGACAGACGAGGACACGGTTCCGGCATCCATCGGAGCCCCCGCCGACGCTGAGGGCGCCGATCCGACTGGCATGCTGGAAGCCGTCTGGCAGGACCTGCAGCACTAACAGACGAACCAAAAGCGTATTTCTTTTCTCCTCCCTCTCCGCCCGGGAGCGACAAACTCTGGCGGACAGTCGAGCGTCCGTGGATGCTCGCAGACCTGTCGACCGTGACGTGTTCGCGGTTGAGCATTTCGGCACACGCTTGGGACCTGTCTTGGTCCGCGTTGAGACATCGGCTTGGCCGTAAATTTGACGCCGTGTGTTGAGGCGAGAGACCCAAAGCGGGTCTCTCGCTTTTTCAATCTTCGCAGGGAAGCGACCTGATTGAACAAAGAGGTGGAACATGGCTCTCCCGATGCCGCGACAATCCCGTGTGGGTTGTGACGGCTTTGCAAACGGTTCTTCCGCAGCACCAGACGTTTACGGGTGCGGGAGAAATATCGAAGGAGGGCCAAACTATGGCGCTACGACAAGGAAGCGAATGCTACACCAAGTGGACCCACGTGGAAAACGGGCAAGTATTGAGTCGACGATTGCACCGGATTGTACTGCAAACCCCCGACGGCGACCTGAAGAAGATCACTGGCGACAAACTGCCGGACTCGATCCAGACGTCGGCGGGGCACGCCTATTATGGTGTGAATCTGGCTCGCACTCTTCTCTCGCCGAAATCTCCCGAACTGGTCCCAGGGCAGGCGCCTCGCCTACCGGCCACGGACGGCTGGTGGCTCACGCGGGAGGCACGAAGCCGGCTCGCGGCACTACGTCAAGTAGTCGAATGCTCTACCAGACTGGATCATGTCGAGAATGGGCCTCCCATGCATCGGCAAGTCCGGCGGATCGAAGTGCAGACTCATGGACGTCTCTATACCTTCACGGGCAAACAGATGCCCGAGTTCATTGGGATCTGCACGGGACAAGGGTTCAAGGGCAAGCATATTGCCCAGATCCTGCTGTCCCACGATCCGGGTCCCGAGGGACTCCAGGAGCATTCGTTCTGGTCGCCGGCAACTGCCGCGTGGCCGGAATTGCGGGACGTTGTGCATATGGCGTTGGGACTGATTGGGTTCCTGGTGATGCGGTTCTTCCTGAACCTGATTGTCAGCGCAGCCTGACGCCGGGAGACGGCCAGCCGGTACGGTCCACCCGCCGACCGCCGTCTCGTACCTCCCTTCTGCCCGGGAGTGACAACAATCTGGCAGCCTCCGGACCGGCTGCAAGCCAATCCGGAGGACCGTCGCCACGCCCCCCACGGCAAGAGCCGCGGGGTATATGGAAAACGCGTTGCCGAATTGGCATCGCCTCACATGGAGGTAACGAACAATGCGACGATATCGACGCAAACCCATCGTCGAACGGGACCTGGTCTTCTTCCTGTTCGGGGCCTGGTCCGTCTTGGTGCTACAGTCGCTTCTGTAACACCATCCCCAGGGGTCACTTCGGTGGCCCCTTCCTTAGTTTGCCAATCTCCGGCGTCGCGTTCGGAGAATACCATACCCACGCGCCGTGCGCAATCGAGCCAACGGCGTCCAACTATCGTCGGCAATCTTCCGTCCAATCGTCGGGGTCTTGCTTTCATCTATCACCCAGAGTGGGCAAACCACCGCGGCTTGGACGCGCATATCCAGGAGTCACCTCCCTTGTCTGAACCCAGAGACCTTGTGTTGTTGACCAAGGCCCAACGGGCGTTGGCCGAAGCCAGCACCATCGACGACGTGCGACAACTTCGCGACAAGGCAGCGGCCGTTAAGACCTACGTCGAGAAGGCCCGTCTTGGGAAACACCTTGTGATCGAGGCCGCAACGCTGCGTATCCGTGCTGAACGACGACTCGGGGAAATGCTCCAAGAGACTCCCTTGGCTAACTCAGCCCCCGGCAATCAGCACACGGGTTCCAGCAGTGGCTCATCTGTCGACGCCGTGTTGCTGAAGGATCTGGGGATCACCAAGAACGAGTCCTCTCGCAGCCAACGAATCGCCGCCGTGCCAGATGCCAAGTTTGAAGAATATCTTGCCGATTGTGTGCACACCGAGCGCGAACCCACCTTCGCTCGCCTCCTACGCCTGACTCGCGACAACGAGCAACCGGTCGCGAAACCCGAGGGCGACAAGCAAAACTCGCGAGCCAGCGAACCCCGTGCCGGCTATGAGTTTCCGGACGCGGACGGCCCAACGTTGTTAGCCATTCCCCCGTGGCCGGGCTGCGTTTCTCCGGACCAGCCGGCGCTGACGACCGACGAACTCTGCGACTTGCCTGTCGGCCGTCTCTGCGATGCGGATGCGCATCTCTACGTCTGGACCAACAGACGTTACTTGATTGACGGTTTTGATCTGATGGATGCGTGGGGCTTTGCGTACTACACGTCCCTGATGTTCGCCTACGAAGAGGCTTGGTCGGACACGCCGTGGGCCGATGCCCATCATCTGCTTCTTGTGGGTACGCGCGGTGACTTGCCGTTTCGCGAAAACTCAGCTCACAGTTGGCTGCTCTGCAGCCGTCCCGAAAGTGGGCAAGTCCCTGACAACCTTCACGATCTGATCGAAGCAGCCAGCCCAGGACCCTATCTGCAGGTGTTCGGAAACGAATTATCAGCCAATGCGAATTGGACTTTGTACCCGAAGTCCACCGTCTAGAGAGCGTACGACGATGACACACCACGACGAACCGCCACCTCTGCTAACCGTTCGGGAAGTCGCGGAGATCCTCCGCGTGAGCCCGTCTCTGGTCTACCAGCTCGTAGAGACGCGCAAGTTGGCTTGTCATCGCATCGGCAGTCGGCAGGGGGCGATTCGCATTTCGCCATCCGACCTCGACGACTATCTGGCCCAGTGTCGTCACGACCGTCAAGACGCAGCACCCAAGCCGCCCCGCCCGCGGTTGAAGCACTTGAAGCTCTGAACGCCCTGAACGTAAGGAGTCCGCCCGTGAGCAAGCAGCCCGAGATCACCGAGCCGCACCGGATTGCTGATGGCGAAACGCGGAGCGCCGATCGTCGTCGATGGTACTTCGTTTGCCTGACGTGCAACGCAAAGTGGTTTGCCATGAAACAGGAAATGCCGTGTCCGCGTTGCTTCACACCCGTTTGCTCCCGGGAACGACTGACGCCGCCGTGGTTGTCGCCGTGCGTCCGCCAACAGAACTCATCTGACTCCAGGCAGTCGTAAACCATAAGTCTATGTTCCTGAACCCCTCCGAGTCTGAACAAACCGATGTGACCGGCGCTGCTGCAGGTCAGCTGCCGCTACCCTCGGTTGTTCCAGATTTGGAGGTGCTGCTTCAGCAGGGAGCGAAGTTCCCCACCGTTTATGCCGACCCGCCGTGGCCCTACTCGAACACGGCTGCTCGTGGCGCCGCCGAAAACCACTACCGTACGTTGACCCTCGATGCGATCTGCAATGAACCGGTCAGGCAACTCGCCGCGAAGGAAGCCCACCTTCACTTATGGACTACCAATGCTTTTCTTCGCGAAGCGTTCGACGTCATCCAAGCCTGGGGTTTCACGTACAAGTCTTGCCTGATCTGGATCAAGCCCCAACTCGGTATGGGCAACTACTGGCGGGTTTCGCACGAGTACTTGCTGCTGGGCGTCCGCGGCAGCCTCCCCTTCCGGGACCGGACGTGCCAAAGCTGGCTGGCAGCTCCAAGAACCGCCCACAGCCGTAAACCGTTCGCCTTTCGGGCGTTGATCGAGCGAGTCAGTCCCGGCCCCTACCTGGAACTCTACGGCCGAGAGGAGCACCCCAACACAAACTGGACCGTCTACGGCAATCAGGTCGAGCGACGACTGTTCTAAACACGCACGAACCATGGCAACAGTATACCTCCCCGAATCTACAGCGAGTTTCCATTCCCCCGCCATTGCCCTAGTGCGGCCTGCTGCGAGTTGGTCGCAACCGGCGTCGTGCGGCGACGATCGAAGAATCAGACCACGTTTGTGTAACCGCCGAAAACCGCTACGCAATTGCATCGACCCGCCGACGATGCTTTGTGGTCTTGTCGGAAATGTGCTACGGTCGCTTCGAAACGTCCAAGTTGGGCGTCTCTTCTTGCACCACGCTCTCTGTTACCGCCGCACGAGTAGACGCTACTCCCACCGACTTCAAGCCGCGGTCAACCATCTTGGCCCGAAGCCGGTGGCGTGCACCGGTTCTATTGTTGGTTCTTTACAGGAGATGTTCTATGTCTACGACTCTATTTCAATCACGTGACCAGCCCGATTCGGTCGAACCGGGCCTTAGTCCCAACGCAATTACGGTCTTGGAGGACCGCTACTTGATGCGGGGCGAGGACGGCCGCGTTGCTGAAACTCCATCCGAGCTGTTTCGACGGGTGGCCAACGCCGTCACCGCGCCGGAGCGGACCTGGGGCGCCAGCGACGACGAGTGCGTGCAGGTCGAGGGCGAGTTCTACCGCTTGATGGCCAGCGGAGCCTTTCTTCCTAACTCGCCCACGTTGATGAACGCGGGCCGACGACTGGGAATGCTCTCGGCGTGCTTCGTGTTGCCGTTGGAAGACTCAATCGAGGAGATTATGGCCACTGCCCGGCAGATTGCCCTCGTGCAGCGGGCCGGTGGCGGGACGGGCATCGACCTGTCTCGACTCCGCCCCAAAGGCTCGATCGTCCGTTCGTCCGGAGGCACGACCGATGGGCCGTTGTCCTTCCTCCAAATGCTCTCCGCCGTGACGGAAGCCATTCAGCAGGGAGCATTCCGCCGCGGAGCGAACATGGGCGTCATGCGGGTTGACCATCCGGATATCCTGGGGTTCATCGATATCAAGTCGGACCTCACGCGGTTGTCGAACTACAACCTCTCCGTGGCGATGACCGAGACCTTCATGGAGGCATTGAAGCTGAGCCCGGACGAGCCTCATGTGGTTGTGAACTCGCACACGGGTCAAGAAGGCCTGCTGTCGAAGCGGAAGGACGCCGCAACTTACGACTATGGGGCGTCTTCCGAAGACGGCGAGGACTGCCCTTACACGGTCCGCGACGTTTGGAATCGGCTTGTCCAAAGGGCGTGGCAGTCCGGTGACCCTGGCCTTGTCTTCATCGACGAGGTGAACCGGCACAACGAAGTGCCTGCCCTTGGCCCGATTCGGGCCACGAATCCCTGCGGGGAACAGCCGCTGCTTCCCTACGAAGCCTGCAACCTTGGGTCGATCAACTTGTCGGTCTTCTGCGATGCTCACACCGCCGCATCCGGTGTCGACCGCATCAAATGGGAGGCGTTGAAGCAAACGGTCGAATTGGCCGTACGCTTCCTGGACAACGTTGTGGAGGTGAACAAGTATCCGACACCGGAGATCGACGCGGCCACCCGTGATACCAGAAAGATCGGGCTGGGAGTAATGGGCTTCGCCGACCTGCTATTCAAACTCAGCGTTGCCTACGACTCGGAGGAAGCGCTGCAGTTGGCCGACCAGATTGGCTCTTTCATCCAAGAGACCGGTTGGGCGGCCAGTGAGCGCCTCGCGGAAGCCCGGGGAACGTTCCCGACCTGGAAAGGCAGTATTTGGGATACCGAGTACGGCGGCAGACCGATGCGGAACGCCCACGTGGTCACCATCGCCCCGACCGGGACGATTTCGATCATAGCTGGGTGTTCGTCGGGCATCGAGCCACTGTTCTCCCTGGCCTTCACAAGGCAAGTGCTCGGCGGCAAGAGGCTCGTCGAAGTCAACCCGGCCTTCCAAGCTGCCTTGCGACACGAGTTCACGGACGAGACGGACGTCCAGCGGATTGTCGAGTACGCTGCGAACCACGGCTCCATTCAGGGCCTTGCTTCTCTACCCGAGGCAATCAAGACGGTGTTTCGCACGGCTCGTGACATCAGCCCCGAGTGGCATGTTCGGATGCAGGCGGCTTGGCAGTACCACACGGACGCGGCGGTCAGCAAGACTGTGAATCTGCCGGCCGACGCTTCCTGCTCGGACGTGGAAGCGGCCTTTCTGCTCGCTTACGAGATGAAGTGCAGAGGCATCACGGTCTATAGGGACGGCGCGAGACCGCAGCAGCCGATGACCCTAACGGAGAACTCCGGGGACAGGCAGGGATCGATCATGGACGCGCATGCCCGCCCCATCAAACTGCCCGAAGTTATTCCCTCAATCCGTCTTCGGCAACCGACGCCGTTCGGCAACATGCATTTGCACATCAGCGTCGACCTGGAGACGGGCCGGGAACGCGAGGTTTTCGCCCAGCTTGGCAAGGGCGGAGATCTCGCGAATTCCGATCTGGAGGCAATCTGTCGTCTGGTGTCCTTACTTCTTCGCTTGGACGGTGACATCAGGACTGTCATCGACCAGCTCGAAGGAATCGGTTCGAGCCTTTCGGTCCCGTCCAGGGATGGACGGATCAAGTCCCTCGGCGACGGTCTGGCCCGGGCACTGCGGAATTACGTGACTGTGAAAGAACGAGATGGCCTGAATGCCATCTTATCTGGCCGCGTAACATCGCTTGAATCCCCGAAGCCATCGAACGGTTCTGCGAGCGCGGCAGACCAGGAATCTCTCTTCAAGATCAAGTGTCCGGACTGCGATTCTGCCGGAACACTGGCCTTCGAAGAAGGCTGCCTGAAGTGCCATGCTTGTGGTTATTCCATTTGTTAACCCCGGGGGCGGCTGGTGAATTGCAGCCGCCCCCTTCACCTTTCAACACTGGGAGTGAACTGATGAGCGCGCAACGACAAGACGCCCGTCGGCAGCTTGAGCAGTTCCTCTCGACGCTCTTTCTGCCCGACGAGTTGATTGAAGTCCGGTTTATCGAGAGTTGGGTGTCGCACAACAAGAAGCGAAGTCGGGTCGCACGACCCGCGGAGTGGTTGCGGCGTGACGAGTTCGTTTCGCAGCACGATGACATGTCACGTTTCGCTCGGTGCGAACGTGCGAACGTGTACTTTGGCGTCTGTCCACGGCCGAGCACCGGCGACTCGCAAGACGACAGCATCCAGACCGTTCGCTGTCTCTGGTGTGACATTGACTGCGTCACGGCCGAAGAGGCATATCGTCGGTGGGAGGATGCGAGAATCCCGCCGCCGTCAATCGTGGTGAGCAGTGGCTCGGGTATTCACGGGTACTGGTTGCTCGACTGCGACCTCCGTTCACAACGGGAGCGAGCAGTGGTTACCGCCATGCTTCCGCACTTCTACCGGAGCTTTGGTGGAGACCACGTCCAAAACCTCTCCAGGATCATGCGGCCGCCGGGAACGGTCAACTACAAAGATACCCGAAACGGCAGAGCAGCACGGCCATGCACGCTTCACGCGTGTCAGCCGAACGTCCGCTACGCTCTGGACGCATTCGCGCATTGGACGAGGCTGGCAAGGCGGGTACAGCAGCCACCACCGGCACGCCTCGTCTCCGCTAGACCTGCCACCGTCGCTTTGTCCGACGCTACCTTGGCCCGGCAGGCCAAGATCATGGAAATCGTTCGGAACCTCGACCATCCCTCACCGGATCGAAGCCGTCGCGACTTTGCGATTGTGTGTGACCTGCTTCGGCTGGGTCTCACTCGGGAAGAAATCTGGCCGCTCGTTGCCGGCGGCAGCAAGTTCGAGTCGAACGGGCGACCGTATTTCGACGTTACGATCGCAAATGCGGAAAGGACGCTACTTGCCAATTTGCCCGATTCAGGGCAAACCGACGCATCGACCTGACGTTTTCGGCCTTGTTTGGAGGCCGAATGGTTATTCGCACGCCATCGGCCTCCATCTCACGCTTCCAACGCGATTACGTTCCACGTGTCATGATCACACCTCGACCAACAATGTTGCACGTAGCGGTGTTCGCCGAACAGGGCCGGCAAGGACTCGTGGCCCGCCATGACTGTGCGCGCCGGCCGTTCGGACATCATTCACTCGACCGGCGCGCGACAGTCGCTGTACTCGCCGCGCGCTCAGCCAGCCGCGCGTCGGGCCTGTTCCAGCAAATGCTTTGGGTCGAAGGACAAATGCTGATACACCTTCGCCAACATCGACGGATCCTTGTGGCCCATGAGAATCGCAACGGTCAGCGGATCGAGGCCTCGCTGCAGAGCGTTCGTGGCCCAGGAATGTCGCAAGGCATACAAACAGTACTTGGGAGCAAGTTGGGTCGCTCTTCTGTAGCGAAGCTTCTGTCTCGCTTCAAGCTTCAGCTCAGATTCCGACTTGCCGACTTGTTGTCCTCTTACCGTCTTCGTCGCCTTCAGCGTCGGCAAGATGGATGCTACGTCTTCGTCCGTGATCTTCTCACCACGTCGCTCCATTTCCGCGATGCCGATCCGCTGCTGCAAACGAATGAATCCGCAGTTGACTGCCATCGTCGTCCATGGTGCACCTCGCGAATTGCGAAACAGCGGCCCCTCCGGGTGCTTCAGCACAAGACGACGCGTAATCGCAGCGGCTTCATCGGTGAGATACACAACTCTCGAGAACCGCTTCATCTTCGCCTCAGATTTGCCGAAGACCCATCGCTGATTCGCCAAGTCGACATGTCGCGATTCAACGCGCAAGACCTCCTGTGGCCGGCACCCAGTTTCCCAAGCGGTCACGACCAAGTCGCGGAACGTCTCATCCCGGACGTAGCTGAGGAGTTGTTCGAACTCGTCGGGCGTGATCACTACTTCCTTACTCTCCGCCGCGGGAACCTCAAGATCCTCGATTGGATTTGCGTCGATGTAACCCTGGCGTCTCGCCCATTTCATGCAGCGTTTGACAGCCCGCAGGTAGTTTCTCCGAGTTGTCTGTTTGATGTCGTACGAGTCGGCCCACTTCTCGACATGGTGGGGCCGAAGGCGCCCTGGGGAGAGGTTCGGATACCGTTCGGCAAACCGCTGAAGTCGATAGCGGTAGGCCTCGTAGCTCTCCGGCGAGCGGTGCCGCTGCACCCAATCAAGAAACTCATCGATGATCGCCACGAGAGAGTGCGGCGACACCCGCCTGTCGCGGGGTTGCCGCATCAGCTGATAGAAGAGCTCGTACGCTTCGCCCTTGTTGGGCCCCAAGTTGTGTTGGACCCCAGCGATGGTGACGAACCAAGCCTGACGTGCCTTGCGGAACCAAGGTTTCGGACGACGTGCCATGAGAAAACCCTCCAGCTACGAGTTGATGAAAACACGCAGCGAGCCGAAAGGTTTGCTCGGGACCTCGGATGGTGACGCATCCGGGGTCCTTTTTGTCACTCCTTCAAAGAACGGTTCTGTACCCGATTCTGTATCATTCTAATTCAGAATCGTCGTAAGTCTAGTACACCCCAGAGGATTCGAACCTCTAACCTTCGGTTCCGTAGGTCGGAATTCCGCGGGGATGTGTTGACTATCTTAAACGCCATAAATCGTTTGGCACAAATCAGTTGGGCCAGCACGTGAAACGCACCTTCGCTCGCTCAACTTTCCATATTCTACAGAGAATACCGTGACGTACCAGGGATTCCGTGCCAAATTCCGTGCCGAGTCGAGTGCGGTATGGATGTATTGGAAAAAGTACAGAGCGGATCTTGACCGTTTGTCCGGCCACGTTGTTGTCGATCGCCAGATCGCCGTCCTCCGTGTATCTGATGCTCAAGAACAACGAGCCGTACCGTTAGTCCTAGGGCCGTTCTTTACGTCCGAGGGCTATGTTCAATGGGACCCGGAAGACCCACGCCATCTCGTCGGATCGCACAGAGTTTGCGTCGTGGCCGCCGACGAACAGCAGCTCGCCGCCAAACGGCGAGACCGCAAATGTCCTTGGCGATACCAGCACGGGCTTGCCGGGCCTGCAGGGGCCGTTCACCTCATGCACAGAGTAGAATCCATCCAATAGCCGTTGGCCGCGTAGGGCTTGCCCTTGTGAGAGGGAGATGCATGATCTCGGACCCGCCGGCGTAGATGCCGCGGGCGTCAGTATAGCCGGCGTCGTAGTTTTGCCGCCAATGGCGGGTGTCGTGAGCCGCCGCTTGGTTGTACGCCGTCGCGGTCGGACGGGTCCAGAAGGACGCCAATCCAACGAGAATCACGACGGAAATTGTTGTTCGCAATCGCATGCCGGCAGATCCTATTCCGCAGGGCCAGGCAACGCGTCGATGGGGAGCACTACAACATTGTCAAACGCCGCCCTCACACCGAGCGTACGTATGCCGATGTGGCCGGCATGTATGGGGTTCTCCTTGTCCGTGTAATCAATCCGCAGGCCGCGGGCAGGGTCCACCGAAGGAGGCATGCGGTTGCACCAAACGCGGATGCGCGGTCCGCTTACCGCCACACGGATCATACTCCATTCGCCCATGCGCGACTTCGTGTCGAGCTTGGTCAAGTCGAAGCTCGCGAGACGGCGATGCCCTTCGGCGCCGGTCTTGTTCAAAACGAGCTGCTTGTCGGTGGTGATGGCAACTTCGTAATTTCGAATCGGTTGGTTGCCCTCGGGGCCGAGTTGCTCGCGCAAGACGAAACCTGCTCGTCCATTGTCGGACTCCTTGTCCGGTTGCAGCGCCAGTGTTCCCTCGAGCACGTAGTCCGTCCAGTCTTTGTCGCCCGCCCATCCGCTGGCGACGGCCGGCAGATGGAGGGCATTGACGGCGCTGGGTTTCTTGAAACTGGCTTCGGTGAGATCGCTGAATTCCCAACCTTCCGTGCTGTGCTCGAAGTTTGAGTAAAGCAGCGCCTGAGACTTGCCGGTGGTGTAGCGGCGGATGGCCTCCGCTTCGGCGAGGGAGACGGGCGTGCAATCGGGCCACATCAAGCCGCACCAGGGAATCTCCGGCTCCGGGTCCGGCGCGCCGCGGGTGTGGCCGGAGTCGCGCCAGTGCCAGCGGCAGTTGGAATTGCCGACCATCAGTTCCCAGCACAGATAAACGCCTGGCGTCGATTTGCCACGTGCGCGACGGCCTTCCAGCCAGTGAATCATCTCGCACGGGTCGCCGAAGTTGCGGATTCGCAATTTCCAGCGGGCGCCTGCTTCGGTAATGACGGTGCCCTTCTCGGGGTTCGCTTCGGCAAGGTAGTCGAGTGGGCCGTAGTTGTGCAGGTACTGATGGGCGTCGACGATGTCGCTCACCTCGCAGTCGGCCCAGCCACGCGGTCCTTTTTCGCAGTTGATCACCGGCTGGATCGGCTTGATTTCCTTCGCCCATGCGTAACCGGCACGCTTGAGGCGGTCGCGGTACTCGTCCCCTGGCGCCGGCTCGTTGTGGATTTCCCAGAAGAGAACGCGGTCGTCGTCGCGGTATTTGGCAACGATCTCTTGGACGTAGGGTTTGAACTTCTCCAGGTTCCCTTTGTCGATGTGACGGGCTTGCGGAGACTGGGCCCAGCGGCTGTTGTGAAATCCGCGCACCGGCTCCGTCGGCCGATCGAGGTAGATGCCTTGGTGCCGGTGGCAGCTATCGAAGAAGACGAAGCCGGGCTGGATGTCATGCTTCGCGCAAATCGCCAAGAATGCTTCGAGGTTGGCCATCAGCGCCTTCCGGTCTTCGAAGAAGTTGATGTCGTGGAGGTAGACGCGGAGGGTGGAGATGCCGAAATACCTGCGGGCCGCGGCGAGTTCCCTATTCACCACCTCCGGTCGGAAGTCGTGCCAGAACTGCACCTGATTCACGGCATAGGCCGGCGTGTAGTTCGAGCCGACACGGCCGTCCGTCGGCGGATTCGAGTTGGGTTGATAGACTTCGTCGGCGGCAGCCTGGTGGCGACATGCCCACGCAAAATGAAAAGCGACGGCAAACAAAACGAAGAATCGACTCCAACTGCAACACGAACTGCTATCTAACCTGCTAAACATGAAGAGCATCTCCTGAATGGTTTACTTGGGTAGGTGAATCGGCGAGGCAAACACATACTTGCCGGATTGCATGTGAAACGCCGCTCGCCCCTGGCGGGTTTCGATTGGCTTGACGAAAGGCGACGTCTCCACCGCCTCGCCGTCCACCGTTACGTGATCCGCGGACTCCGTGGGTAAGCAAACGATGGCCGTGGTGTTGGCCGGCGCCTCAACGGTAAGTAAGAAGCGACCCCCTTCAATCCGCCAGTTGCTCAAGATGGGACCACGGATCGAACGGTAACTTCCATTGGCCCACGTCAGTCCCACGCCCGGCTGCGGACTGATGATGAAGCGCCTGTAACCGGGGCTTAGTTCGTCGGGATGAATCCCCACCACGTTCCGCCACACCCACTCCCCCACGGCGCCCAAGGCCCAGTGATTGAAGGAATTCATCATCGGCTTCTGGAAGCCGCGGCCGGGGACGTATCCATCCCATCGTTCCCAGATGGTCGTGCCACCTTGCTCCGCCATGAATCCCCAGGAAGGGATCGTCTTGAGATTGATGAGTCGGCAGGCGTGATCGTGGTAGCCGTTGCGCGTGAGTTCCAGCATCAGCCGGTGCGTGGTCTGAATGCCGGTCGACAGATGGCCGTCGTACCGTTTGAACTGCTCAACCATGTGGCTGGCGGCTTTCGGGCGGAGCTGATCGGGCAACAGGTTGAATCGCAGCGCCAGCGCGTAGCCCGCCTGCGTGTCGCCGTGAATGCGGCCGTCCGTGGCGACATACTTCTCGCAAAACGCGGCCTTGATTCCTTCAAAACGTTCTCGGTATTTCTTAGCTTCGTCCGCACGCCCGAGGACGGCCGCCATCTTCGCCACGATTTCGGTGCTGTGCGCATAGAACGCTGTCGCCAACACCCGCGGCGGCACGGCGCCGCCGGTCCGCGGCCAACCTTCCATGTCCAAAGTGTCGCTGTTGAGCCAATCGTTAAAGGCGTTTCCCAAGTCGTTTTCCCAGCGGAGAGACGGATTCTTGGCGTGGACGTAATCAACCCAGCGGCGGGCGGAGTCGAAGTGCTCTGCCAGCAAACGCTCGTCCGCATAGTTCTGGTACATCCGCCACGGCACGATCACACCGGCGTCCGCCCAGCCGGGCGTGCCGCCTTTCCAGCGGGCATGGTCCATGGGAGCGAAGTTCGGATAGCTACCATCGGGCATCTGTGAATCGCGGACGTCCAAAAGCCATTTCGACAAGAACGGCGCCATGTCCATGTTGAACATCGCGGTTTGCGAAAACGACTGAATATCGCCCATCCAGCCGGCCCGTTCGTCGCGTTGGGGGCAGTCGGTGGGAACGCTGTGCAGGTTGCCGCGTTGCACCCAGACGACCATGTGCATAATTCTGTTGATCAGATCGTTGGAACATTCGAACTGACCGGCATCGGACGCGGCTGAATGGAACACACGTCCCAGCAAGTCGTCAGGGTTCGGCTCGTAGTGCGGCATGTAGCGGAAGGGCTTGTAGTAGTTGCCTGTGAGTTCGACGTACCGGAAGCCATGGTACGTGAAGCGAGGCTCATAGATCTCCTCGTCGTCGGTGCGTTTGATGTAGGTGTCTGTCTGCATTGCACCGCGCAGGTTGTCGGTGTAGATCGTACCGTCGTCGTTGAGCATCTCAGCGTGTCGCAGCTTGACGGTAGTGCCCGCCCGGCCATGCACCTTCAGCCTGCACCAGCCCACCATGTTCTGGCCCAAATCGAAGACATAGACACCTGGTTTCGGCTCGGTCATCTTCACGGGCTTGAGCTGCTTGACGACGCGAATCGGCTCGTTACGCTGCCACACAAGGTTCGCGCCGGCCAGGTAGTCTGCAACGACTGCTTGACGCCACAGGCTGTCATCGAATCCCGATCTGTTCCAACCGGGCATCTCCATGCGTGCGTCGTACAACTCACCGTCATAAAGGCTTCCCGCGCGGATCGGGCCGTCTCGAGTGGATCTCCATGACGGATCGGACACGATCGTTTGTGTGGTGCCATCCGTCAGCTCAACATCGAGTCGCATGATGAAGCCACGCCGGCCCCGGAAAGGGCGCTGACTCTGCGTTAGTGGCATCCCGAAGAAGTACTCGCCGTGCCAACCATCTCCCAGAATTGCCCCAACGGCATTCTCTCCGGAAACAACCAAATCGGCCACATCCAATGCTCGGTACTGGATGCGTTTGTCATAAGAAGTGAACTCCGGCGCAAGAAGATGATCGCCCGCCCGCTGGCCGTTCAGATGCAGCTCGTACAAGCCGAGCCCCGTAACGTAAGCGGTTGCCCGTTTCACAGGAGCGCTGACCGAAAACGACTTGCGAAGCATGGTGGCTGGCATCGGGCCGGCTTCATTGACGGCCAGGTCCTTGGCGTCGGCAATCCACTCGGCCTGCCAATCGCTGGAACTCAACAGCCCCATGGACCAAAACGCCGGCCTGCTCCAGGCCGATGCCTCCGCGTCCTTGTCCCAAACGCGGACCTTCCACCAGCAGCGCGTACGAGGCGCAAGCGGCTCGCCTTCATACGTCACATGAATCGACCGGTCCGAGTCGACCTTACCGCTGTCCCAGAGATCGCCCTCGCCAGTGCTCAAATTCTCAAGACTGCTGGCCACCAGGATGCGATAGGCTGTCTGACTCTGCCCGCGCACATCTGACTCAAGAGTCCAACTGAGCCGAGGTTTCGCCACGTCAATTCCCAGTGGATTGACGCGATACTCGCACCGCAGTTGGCTCACGTCAACGATCGGAGTCGCCGCGGCTGCGGAGTTACCCAGTGAGAGCGTGGTGCACAACAACAGCAGAAGTGCCAACCGTTTCATTTCGCCTCTTCCGTCTTCGCGGCTTTTCGTATCCAAAACGGCGCAGTTGCGAACCACCCGATGGTCCCGACGAGAATGCTGTGTTGTCCGGCTTGGGCCGAAGCCAGTTCCATTGCATATAGCGTCGGACCGACAAACAGAATTGCCAAGGCGGCCACCGAGACGATGCTAAGGATGGTTTTCATGCCTGTGCTCTTTCTTCTGTCGCGCCTCGCTGCATGAGCTTGCTGGCTACAAGGTAAATGACGCCGGAGAGCAGCCAACCTGGCAGGCACAAGAAGACCACATGGATTCCTCCGTAAAGCCACAAGCTGAGGCACATCCCCAGGGAAAGCATCCACGCCAGCGCGGGTGGCCAATGAATCCACTTGCCAGCCCTCGCGGCGTAGAACTCGGCCATTCCTAATCGCTTCAACAGATAATGGTCAACGAAGATCACTGCGCCCATGGGCATCAGCAACACGCCGTAGAGCATGGCGACTTCGAGAAACCGGTTGCACAACGGAAAGACCGCGATGACGCTGGCGATGGCTCCGGCCACCAGTGTTACCCGCACACGCGACCATTTCGGACGGATCGACTGAAACGCCAGGCCGGCTCGATAGATCACCGGATTGGCCGTTGTCCAACCGGCGAACAGCACCAGCAGAATGCCCGATATGCCAACCACGCCCTGAGCCATCGGGCCGGGCGAGATGCTGCTGTTTCCCGTATTCTTCAATTGCACGGCGAAGATCAGCCCGGCAGTGATCCAAGCGATGTAATGACCCAGGTACATTCCTGCCGCGGAGGCCAGCCCGTAGCGTGCCTTGCGGGCGTAGCGAAAAATCGTCAGGTCGCCCATCCCCACGTGCCAGGCCATGTTGCCGAACCAGGCGAAGCAGACCACGTGCCAGAAGGTGAAGTGCTCGCGGTCCGGCGCGGGTTGACCGTCCCAAACATCGTGGGCCACCCGCCAGAAATCACCCAGCGACTTCACGCCCAATTCCGGCAGCGCGACGATGCCAAACACCAGGAACATGAGGACCATCCACGGTGCCGCGATGTTGGCGAAACGCACCACCGCATCGTAACCCTTGGCGGCTACCACCGCGATCACGGCTCCCATGGCCATGATCACAACCACCATCGTCGCGCTTGTGGGTGCCCAGGCCGACGCCGGTACGTCGATGCTCAGCGGCCCAAATAAGGCCGTGGCCGAGACGTAGATAAAGGCAGCCGCCAGGCAGCACCAGAGAATCCCATTAGCGATGTTGTACACCTGAATAATGCCGGGTCCGCCAATCTTCTCCAACTGATAGTAGAACGTCAGGCGCCGCTTCACCGCGATCGGCGCGGTCAGAAACGTCCAACTCAACACGGCCAGTAAATTACCCACCAGCAAACCGACGAGCAGGTCGAAGGGGCTGACACCGTGGGTGACAAATAGCGGTCCGATGACGAGTTCCGTTGCCGCAACATGCTCGCTGGCGAACAAGCCGAGAAAGCTCCCCAGCCCCTTGGTCTTGTTTTCGGGAATTGGCTCACGTTCATATTCGTTGACACCAAAGCCGGTTTCTTCCGGTGGGCCGCCGACCTTGTCACTCATACTCGGTTCTCCTCACCATCGCTTTACCCTTTCGAGTACGTCGGGCTGGTCTTTCGGCTCGGCGGGCACCCACAGCATGATTGCCGTGGGGTCCACCGCTGCCATGAATTCGTCGAGCTCTTCCAGTTCGAGGTCAACGACCACGCTTTTGCCGGCTTGCTGGATCTTCTGGATCAGCGGCACCCACTGCATGATTGGCTTGTCGCGGCCATAGCCCTGCACCCATTGCACTGCCACCAGGTTGGGCAGTGTCAGGATCGAGTCGATGTGCCGGGCCACGCCGGGACCGTCCATGTGAAACACGTTGTGTCGGAAGAGTTCCGCTTCGCGGCGAATGACCGGCATGCAGAACTCGTTGAAGTGCTCCGTCGAGACGTTGGTCGCGAAATCACAGGCCAGCACGTTGAATGTCTCGAAACTGGGCAGGTTCATCCAGGTTACCGACAGTTGCCCGTGTTCCTTGAGCACCGTGTCGAATTGGCGGTACACGTCCGGGTACTCCGTGAACGCCAAATCGATCAGCCGTTTGATCGGCTCGGGCTGAGTCACCAGATCAAAACACATTCGTTCCATGCCCCGCAGGCCGAGCGTGCAGTCGATGCCGGCGTACATATCGGTGTAACCGACAAGAAAACGTCCCTCGGCCACGTCCAGCGCTCGGCGCGTCAGGGCCTCTACTGCCCGAAAGTACTTGTTCTCCCGTTGCACGCGGAGGTCGGGCAAGCGGTCGAGGTTGTCGACGCACGGGTGTGTCCAGGCGGTCACGTCGTCGAATATGGCGTGTTGGCCGAGAAACAGGTTGAAGACCACAGCGCTGAGGTTCGGCCAGAACACCGGAAATGTCTCGCCAAGAAACGGTGTCCCGGCAAGCGACTCCGCAAACGTATCAACCTGGAAGTCAACGTCCAGCCAGCGCTGCTCGGCCGTCTTCCATGGTCCCTCGACGGTGCGGTGCCGCTCGTACTCGACGTTGTGGTGATGAAAACGCACCGGCGGCCGGTCGAGCACTTTCTGATCGTACCAGGCATAGATCCGCGCCATACACTCATCGAAGTCCGGTTTGGACGAAAAAGATCGCGAGGGCAACGTCGAGGTCCTCATATCTTCTCTTTGTCTTCCTACACCGATCAGGCCACGCCTGATTGTGGACCAAGCTGTGCTTAGAGACGATTGCGCGGTTAACGATTCCAAAATACGGAAATTGAAGGAGCTTCTGCGACTCCAGCCATGCAAACAACATTTAACTCCGCTTAGGGCTGCTCGATCACCACGATCCCTACGTCGATACCTTGACCGCCCGTTGTCTGATGGCAATGCACTGCAATCGTATTGTTGCCCTTCTTCAGAGAATCCTCGCCTCTGCCAACCGGGACATCCTGGTGCTGCGTCAGGTAACCGGGAAACTTCTTCACCAGCTTGCCGTTGATGTAGACCTGCGCATCCTCGTCGTGGAAAATCCGCAGGACGAAGTCATCGGGCACCGTCTCCAGTTCGAAGGACTTGCGAAGATAGATGTCGGCGCTATTCCACACAGTCCCTACGCGCACGCCGGGAGTCCCGGCTGTGCCAAACATGCCTTTGCCTGTGTGCCAGGAGGAATCGTCGAAATCGGAATCTACCCAGCCTTCGGCCGGTTTGTCCGTTGTGTACCTCCACTCCTGGCCTTCCGTCTTGGACGACGGCAGCAGCACCGTCACCTTGGGCGGTGGCGGTGGCGGCGTGACGGCCGGAAGAGGCTTTTCCAGGTCGTACAAGCAAGCGTGCAGATCCGCCGCGTGTTCGGCATCCAACTTCACGACGGCGCGATCATAGGTCATCAGGCCGTTGACTTCCCCCTCGCAGTCGGTCGTCTGCGTGTAGACGGCAGCGCACAGACCGTTGAGAACCATCGGCCGAAGTCGGTGGATCAGGTTGTCGTAGTGGTGCTGGAGTTCCTTGCGGGATTTGTAGTCACGGTAACCCCAATTACGCTTGTTCCACCAGAGATGGCCGGCAACCGGCAGGCCGAGCCCGCCAAACTCACCGAGCACGGCCGCGCGGTTCTCCTCGAGCGGCGGCATTTTGGGGCCCGGATACGAGTGGACGTCTTTGATGTCCCCTGAACCTTGGTCCCGCCAGCCGCTGGCTTCGTTGACCAGCCGAGACGGATCGTACTGCTTGACCCACTGGCTGATCTCGGGTGTGTCGTGCTGCCCCCAACCTTCGTTGAACGGGACCCACATCACAATGCAGGGATAGTTGTGCAAGAAGTCGATCATTCGCTGCAGTTCAACGCGGAACTGCTTCTTCGATTCATCACTCTTCTCCGCCCCCCCGCTCGGCATGTCCTGCCAGACCAGCAAACCCAGGCGATCACAGTGGTAATAGAGCCGCTCCGGCTCGATCTTGACATGCTTACGTAGCATGTTCATGCCCAATTGCTTGAGCACTTTCAGGTCGTACGCAAGGGCCTCGTCGGTCGGAGCAGTGTAGAGCCCGTCCGGCCACCAGCCCTGGTCCAGCGGACCGTAATGAAACACGGGCTCGCCGTTCAACATCATGCGCAGAACTCCATTGTCGTCCTTTGCCAACGAAATGTTGCGCATGGCGAAGTAGCTCTCGACCCGATCCGCGACGGTGTCGCCGCTCAACAATTCGACTGACAGGTCGTAGAGATTCGGCGATTCGGGTGACCAGAGTTTGGGGTTGTCGATGGTCAGTTCGATTGCTTCGTCGACGGCCCCGGTCGCGATAGCGACGGTCTTGCCCTCCTGGTCACTGGCGGTGATGCGCACAGAGTGGCTGCTGTTCACCTCCCGCCCCACGACGGTGACTCGCAGCAATCTCTCGTCGACATCCGGAACATTCTTGATCCGAGCGATCGACGCCGACGGCACCGGTTCGAGCCACACCGTCTGCCAGATCCCGCTGACCGGGTTGTACCAGATGCCCCGCGGGTTCCGGACCTGCTTGCCTCGCGGTTGCGTACCGGCGTCCGTCGGATCCCAGACGAACACCGTCAACTGGTTGTCGCCGTCGTGGAGCAGATCAGTAATGTCGAACGAGAACGGGTCGTATCCTCCGCGATGCGAACCGGCTTTCTTGCCGTTGACCCACACGATGCATTCCCAGTCAACCGCGCCAAAATGCAGCAGTACTCGCTGATCCCTCCATTCGTCGGGCACTGTGAAGTTGCGCCGGTACCAGAGCTGGTTCTCCGGACCAAGCGGCTTCTTGACACCGGACAGTGCCGATTCGACGCAATAGGGAACCAGGATCTTCCCATCCCATTTCACGTCGTGTCCTCGGTTGGCAAGATCATTGAATGGGTTCTTTGGCTCAATGAGGTACTCCCACAGCCCGTTGAGATTCAACCACTGCTTACGAACCATTTGTGGCCGCGGATATTCGGGCCAGGGCATCTGCGGATCCACTTCTTCTGCCCACCGGGTCGTAATATGCCCTTCGACCGGCTTCCAGTCGTCGTCGGCAGTTACCGAAGAAACCCCAACGAACAAAGCGAGAGCAGTCAACAAAAGTTTCATGAGGTAAGTTCTCCTGTATTATTTCCCGGCAAACTATTTCTTCCACGCCGAATTCAACTCGTAGATTCCGAGCGATTGGATCTTGGCCGTGCCGCCTTCGGCGGTGACCGTGACGGCTCCGATCGGCTGACCGTTGCTGCCGCCGCCGTTCGTTGTGTAACAAGCGCCGTTGCCACCAACGATCTCGTGCATCGGGCGATCGACGAGCATGCGGACGGTAGCTACCTCGCCGTCCATCTTCGCCGGCTTTCCATCGAGCGTCTGGGCACCGAAATCGTACGACGTGCGGAACTTGCCAACCTGCAGGGTCACTTTGTTGGCCGTCCCCTTTTTCACGTTCAGAACGACGTCCACCAGATCGCCCTCCACTTTGAATGTCACTGACGGCTCCTCCGCAGTCAGCTCTTCGTCCTTTATCTCGATCGCATCCGGCTTGCGGAGATTATCGAGTTCCTTGATCGGATTGGCGAACATGCGAATTCCGTCGGCCGTCTTGCGCAACGTCAGGTTCGTCGGCAGCGAGAACGTCTGGTTGAACGGCATGCCGGGCATTCCGACGCGCGCCCAGCCGACCTGCACAACCCGCCCGTCCGGCGGGTTGCTGAAACACTGCGAAGCGTAGTACCCGCCCCAATGAACCTGGTGCTTGCCTTCATGTTCCGGCGTGAATGTCTTGCCATCGAAATCACCGATCGCGTATTTGGCATCGGCGGCGTAGACGACCCAACGAGTGTTCTGGTCATCGCCATCGACCGGCAACTCGAACAACTCGGCACATTCGAAGTAGCCCATCAGGTGGCTCTGCTCGGTCCATTCCTTCAGGTTGGGCGAGGTGTAGATGGCGACATTCCGGCCATCCTTCTCGTCGTACACGGCGATGACCCAATGGCCGCCGAGCTTCTTCGCGACATCGTCGATCGGCGTGTCGTCTTTGTCGTAGGTGTACCAGACGAGCTTCGGGTCGCGGCCACGGTGTCGGATGACGGGGTTCCCTTTGTAGTAGGTCCAGGTTCGGCCGCGGTCGTTCGAGTAGGCGAGCGCTTCGCCGCAACCGGTGTCCGTGAACGCCGCGACCAGAACTTTTTCGTCACCCGTCTGCCAGCCGGCCGTGTTGAGTTCATCGACGTTCGCACTTCCCGAGAAGCAGTTGCGGACCGCCATCGAAGGATGGCGATTTTCGACATGGTCACCACCGTTACGCAGTGCGTGGGGCAGCTCGGTCCAGTGGATCATGTCCGGGCTGACAGCGTGTCCCCAGTACATGTTGGCCCAGCGGTTGCCGGCCGGATTGCACTGCCAGAAGAAGTGGTACTCGCCCTCGTAATAGACCATTCCGTTCGGGTCGTTGTTCCAACCTCGCTTCTGGCTCATGTGGAACTGCGGGCGGAGCGCTTCATCGTAGAGCGGCTGTAGGTTTGGCAGCTCGTCGCCGAACTTGACCAGTTCGGGGATGCCCTCCGGGGCGTTGACGTAGAGTTTGGCCGTCTTGCCGGCATATTCCGACATGTCGAGGTAGCCCCACCAATCCACGGCATCCTTGTTGGGCGCGAAGGTGCAGGCCAGACGGTGAACCAATTGGTCGCCGACCATCACGGTCAGATTTCCTCCGCCTTGGCCGCCGGTGATCGGGAGCAGCAGGTTCTTGCCCGTTACCGGCAGTTCGATCTCCGTGCCGGTCAGTTGCACGCCACCGCCACGTCTCGGGTGGGGTGGGTATTCCTTCTTTTCCGCTTTCTTGTCGCTTTGGACGATTTGGTCGACGTTGACGTGTCCCCAGCGGCCTGAAAGTTTGTCGACGATCTGAAGGACGACCTTCTTGCCGCTGTACTTCTTGACGTCCCAGCATTCCCAGTTGAGGAACTCGTTCCCGCCATCATCGATGTTCGGTCCTGTCGCACTGAGGACGACCTTTCCGTCGACGAGCAGGTTCATACAGGTCCCACCCGGATGATGGCCGCCGCCGATCAGGAAGTTAAGGTAATCGCGCTCGATGGTGAACTCGGGCGACGTGAGCGTGCCGACCGGACGATCGCCCTTAATAAAAGTGTTGACCAGCCCTTTGCCTTCGAAACCGGAGACATGCTGCTGGCCGCCGAAGGTTCCCTTCGCCGGACCTTTGCCAAACGCCTCGCCTTCAATCTTCCACTCGCCATAGTCATCGGCTTCGAAATCATTGACAAGAATGTCGTCTGCGGTGTGGGCCACCGCCGATATACCCAGCAACAGCGATAACGACAATGCGGCAACCGTTCGTAACATCTGCATCAGGTGCTCTCCTTGGTGAAATGAGGAGGTTGCGGTAGGGCTGTAAGAGCAGGTATGAGCTGGCTCACTAGAGTTTCATCGCTGGCAAGTTGCCTTGCAAGCACGCAACGGAGGAAACGAAAAACGATACAAACGGATACATTTCCGCGGACGTCGATAGACTGCGGCAACTAAGGCTGACAGTCAAATGGACGAAACTTCCCTGCCGCACGTTCATGCCCACGCGAGCGCGGGCATGGCACCCAACCCCTCTTTTCAAGTTTGACAAAGCACTAGTTCCCACCGAATAAGTGATATAGTTGAATCATCAGGGTGCCCCGAGAATATCGGTCCGTTGGTGCAACAAAACGGGCCAAAGGACCGATCCGGGCACTACTCGGGTTTCAGACCCAGGACCGTTGCCATGTCGGCTTTGTAGATCCAGGCCATGTCGGTGGAGGGGTGGAAGTTGGCGTCGTGCCCGCCGAAGTAGATCACGTCTTCCTCTCCCTCGAACGGCGACAAGGCGAAGGCGCGCGGGGCGACTAGGACCTGTTTGCCGGGCTCCCATCTGCCGTTGACCTCGTGTGGCGTGTACTCGTCGGGACTATAGCGGATGCTGTAGCAGGCGCCGGCGTAATAGTGATTCCAGATCAGGGATTCGTCGGCTCGGATCCGCTGTTCGTAGCCGACGATGTGCACCGTCTCCCCCGTCTGCGGATGCTTGAAGGGGAAGAGCCGATTGTAGCCTCCCAGACTGAAATGGGCCGTGGCCTTCTCCTCGACCATGGCCTTGTTGAACAGCTCGCGCAGCGATGTCTCGTCCTCGGCCGGCTTGAGGTCGGGCCCGTCCAGACGCTTGATCTCGCCGGCACATCGCCCGGCCGGGGTCCAGACAAAGATGAGCGACTCTCCCGGACCAATGGGATTCTTGATGGTGCTCAGCCCGCGGATGCCGCCCACGTCCGTGTTTACCTTGCCGGGGATGGTGAAGGCCAGGGTCCACTCCGGTTCGGGGCCGTCGTAGCGGACAAAGATCTTGCCCCCCACGGAGAAATAGAGCCGGTCGTTCGCCTCGGCGATACCCAGGGGGCGCGCCGGAAAGACGGAATCGTCCTGGGGATGCTCTCGCTTGGCGTCCCATTCAATCGACTTGGTTTCCGAATTGTAGGCGCCTGAGAGGATGCCGGGATCGCCGACCAAGAGGAAGATCCGGTCGATCCCCGTGACGCGGTCGCGGAAGATCTCGCAATCTCGCGGCACCAGCCGCCCCGGCTTCCCCTGCATATGCATGGTGTGACTCCACTTGCCCGTGGCGTCGTCGCGCACAAAGACCGACACCGCCTTGCCCCGGGAAGCCGCTACCAGCAGTGTCTCGTTAATCTTCCTCCCGTTTTTGTCCCTGGTGAACGTAACCGACTTCAGGATATTCCCCTTCATGTGCGCGTACCCGATGCTGTTCGTCTCCAGATCCACCTGCCAGCGTCCGTTCGGTTCGTCGAGCCGCAGTACCTGCGCTGACTGCTTCCCGTAGTTGGCGTCCGTCCAATAACCGTTGAATGCGTACAGCTTCCCCTTATGCGGGACCAGATGCATGATCTCCGAGCCGCCGGCGTACCGCCCCTGATCATCCCGGTAGCCTGACTTGTACGATTGATGCCAGCCCTTGACCTTATCCGCGGCCCCCGCCTGCACGATGATGAGGAGGGCGGCGACTAACGAAAACCGATTGTGGATTACGAACCTTGTCACGCGCACTGTCCTCCTGTAACGCTGTGTTTCCTCACGATACACTCATCGAAGTCCGGTTTGGACGAAAAGGATCGCGAGGGCAATGTGGAGGTACTCATATCTTCGTTCTCATCCGCCGTCTTTCTCTTCATTCTTGATCACGCAACTGAAGGCCCAGCAGCGCCACTCGGTGTTGTCAAAATTGCTCAGGCGGATCACCAGACGGTTTTCGCCCTGCTCCAGTTTCATCGGGATCGCGACCGTCTCTACGCCGTCGTCGTGGCATATCGCCGCGACGGGCTCGCCGTTGAGCCAAACCTTCAGCCAATCGTCGAAGGCGAGGACCAGCGTAGCCTTTCTCGCCTTTTCGGAAGTGATGACGGTGGCAGCGTCGGCCGAGCAGTGGTGCGGCTGGGTGCCCGTGTTGCCATGTCCGTTGAATCGCAGCCATCGTGAGAAGTCAACCCACGTATGCTCCGGCGTGACCGTGATGTCCTTCTTCATGGTCAGGCGAGGCTGTCCTCGCTCCGGCTGTCTTGGTGGGGGAGGTTTGACCAGAGTCTCTTTCGCAAAGGCCTCAAAATCGGTTACGTGATCGGAACCGGAAAGCGTCCACTGCTTTGGAGTCTCGACGTCGGGGGCCGAACTGTTCATGTCCTTGTAGTAATACAGCAGATTCTCTATTCGGTTCGCACGGGTGCCGAACCGCAGCACCAACGATGACTTGAACGCGACGCTATCGACGCCGAAGAACCGGTAGGCGACAACCTCCGAGCAGTCGGCATTCTCGCCGACCGCGTGCACGCCGCCGACCCACTGACTCAGATCTTTGTAGACGCCGAACGAATAGCAGAAGACGTCCTCGCTGCCGATGCCACGCAGCACGTGCGGGTTTGTTTCGCCGTCAATGAGCCACGTATCACCGCCCGTGTGCCAGATCATGTCGGCACGGTCGAATCGTTTGATGGCGTGAAACATGCCGGCGACGAATCCTCTGCCCTCGATCGAGCCGAGGAGCATCGTGCCGAGCGGTTCCGCCTTCGGCGTCTCGGTGAAGATGGCATGAAGCCGAAGCGGCGTGACCTTGACCTTCTCCTCGTACTTCTGCCAGTTGACCATCGACCAGACGGCCGTGCCGTGTCTTGAGCTATTTCGCAGGATGATTCTGCATGATTTCTGGAACGGAATGGGAAAGTAGGAATTGAAACCACTCTTCGGCAACAGCTTGATCGGTGCAGATTCGATGCGGTAGGGCTTCTGGCCGAGCAGCACGCCGAAGAAACGGTTCATACTCATCTTGATCTGCGGCTGTTCGGCATCGTCGCAGTTGATCTCGATTTCAAGCCGTTCCGACGCGGTCGATGTAATCCAGAAATGCCGCACGCAACCCGGGCCCTTGGCATTAAGGATTTCTACCCCTTCTTCACCCGGCTTCGGTTCAAACCGTTTGGTGGTCCGATGCGAATCGTACTCGCTAGGCAGTTGGATCAGCGGGAAATTGGGATCCTGTAGGAGCTGCGGCTCGGCGGCTCCAGCGGCAGCCGTAATCAGGCCGCCAAGGATCATCCAATACGCTCTTTTCATCATCGTATTGCCTTCTTCAGTTCGCCCGCGCAGCCAACCTTGCTTCGGGTGGTCGTCCTAAGGGTTCTGTTCGCTGGTTACGGACCTCCCGTTCCCGACGTCATTCGATCTTCATCTTCTTAATCGCGTCCCAATTGAATCGCAAAGGGGGTTGCGCGTCTTGTTCGTTCCTTTCACAAGAAGCTATTTTCCAGCTTGTCACCAAGTTCTCTTCATCTGCCATGCGTCGAGAGCAATCAGCCTGGCGTTGCGGCCAGCAGCCCGAAGGGAAACACCAACGCTATCTGTGCGTTCCGGATAGACCCGAGTGGTGAGGCACTGCCGCCCGTTGACGAAGACCTCGACAATACTGCGGTCAATGAATACACGGAGTTTCAGCGGCTCGCCGTCCCCCATTTCGACCTGTGAGGTTTCGGGTGGACGGCATCGCACATCACCTGCCGTACTACTGCGCGAAGTATCGACCGACACCACAGTTGGCTGGCGCCACCGAACGCGGTTGCCTCTGTTTCGATAGCACAAAATTCGCGTGGTCTCTTCCGCATTGGGAGAGCGAAGAAGACTCAATTCCAGTGTCTGCCCTTGCTGCGGAGCGATTTCCGCAATGATCTCCATCTGGTTGCCTTGGACCTTCTCCAGCACCACCTCCTGGTTGGCCGGCAGGTCGATGCCTTCGATCCGGACATGCTCACCCCGAAGGGCCTCGATCTCTCCGGCAGGTTCGATGTTTAACGGGTTGTGGCTGGGGAATTCTCGCAGCGTGAGCCGGCGCGGCAGGCTCATAATCCGATCCCATTTGAGTCGCTTCCCTTGATACCCTTCATTCACGTTGAAGATAACGATCACTCCGTCCTTGCCGTCGGGATAAGCGGAGGGCGCATGGAGACCGCATGGCCCCCACGCTCCGAAGTTAAAATCCTTGCCTTCTTCGACCACGAACTTTTGACGCCGGGTGTCGTAGTCGCCCAGCATGTACTTGCTGCCGCTCATATGGCTGAAGTGGAGCAGAATATGCTTGTCTCTTCCGATCGGCCAGAAATAGGGACAGGCACCATCGTCACCGGAGAGACCGAAGCGATCCCCTTCCAGGAACTCATGCATCGGCTCCCACTTGACGAGGTCTTTTGAACGGTGCAGATACATCGAGCGCGCCTGCCATCCACCCTTGGGGCCGGCGGTGAGCCCGTAGTACCAATCGCCCTCCTTCCAGATACAGGGATCGAAGACGTTGTACGGAGCTTCTTCGCCCGTCCTCGGCAGAGGGATCACAGCCTTCCCCGTTACCTTCTCCCAGTTTAGCAGCAACGGATCGCTGGAAACCGCAACCATAGAACCGACCTGGGTTCCGTGATACATGGCGATGGCACGATCATTCTCAATCCAAACCGAGCCTGAGAAGCAGGCGTTCTCCGGACCCGGATAGATGGCGTAGGGAAGATCCCGCCAATGAATCAGGTCTTCACTGACAGCATGACCCCAATGCTGCTTCGGGTGCTTTGGTGGGTAGGCTTGATAGAACATGTGCCACTTGCCGTTCCAGAAACTAAGACCGTTGGGGTCGTTGAGCTTGCCTTCCGGGGCGAAGAAGTGGTAGCGCGGCACGTGCCGATCTTGTAGAAGCCTTTGCCTCCACTCCCGGAAGGGCTTCAGCATTGGGTTCTGCTTCAGCTGCGCCTCCTGCTCTTCGAGGGTGCCGGTGATGTTGAAGCGCTCCACCGGCGAGTCATAACGCGCGCGTTCCTTGTCGTCGGCCGCCGCGGCGGACACAGCAACTGCCAGGAGCACCGCAAGCGGCTTTCTCATCAAGGCAGTTGATTTCGACAATTCCGTCGTATGCATGGACTACCTCTCTATTTCGTGCATTCTCCCTTTCAGCCATCTGCTCGGCCATGAGGCCCCTGTGCATCTACTGATTGTCCTCCTTGAAGCACGCCGATTGATTCGATCGTTCCAGTTCAGCGTTTACACATAACGGCAGGCTACTCAGGCAGAGACTTCTTCCACTGCAAGAGTTTGGGGAGCAGGCGTTTGACGACCTCGGGATTCTCTTTCGCGAGGTTGGCTTTTTCGCCGGCGTCATTGGGGATGTTGTAGAGTTCGACGCCGCTACCGTCGGGCTGCGCAAAAAGTTTCCACTGGCCGTCTCGAATGGCGAGAGCGGGCGGAAAGTAATCCTGGTTGCCGGCGACCCGCGCACGCCACTCCCAGTAAAGCGGGCCGGTGCGATCTCGCCTGGCGCCTCTGAGAATGTCGGAGATGTCTTCGCCGTCCGGTTTGAGGTCGGGCATCTCAACGCCGGCGAGGCAGCAAACGGTGGGCAGCCAATCGACTGCCCCGATCACCGAGGTGTTGTCAACACGACCGGCCGGGATGTTGCCGGGCCAGCGGGCGATGCAGGGCATGCGGATGCCGCCCTCGTACAGACTCCGCTTGCGCCCTCGCAGATATCCCGTCGCCCCCATGCCCGAGTTGGCGACGTTGCGAATGTGATAGTCCTCCGGGCCATTGTCGCTGGTGATCAGGATGAGCGTGTTGTCGGCAAGCCCCAATTCATCGAGTTTCGTCAGCAGTCGTCCGAAGGCGGAGTCGATACTCCCCATCACCGCACAATAGGTCTTCATCTGCAATTCGAAATCTTTGGCGTCCTCGGCATAGCCGCGCATCCACGCGTCAAAGTCGTTGGTGCTGGGCTTAAGATCCTTGTACACGGCCAACTGCTCGGACGTCGGTCGATTGGGGGCGTGAGGCAACAACGTCCAAAGGTTGAGGTAAAACGGTTTGCCTTTCTTCTTTTCCAAAAACGCGATCGCTTGATCGACGATGAGGTCTGTTGAGTGCGTCCAGAAACGATCTTCATTCGTACAGGAGTTGTAACTCGCGTGCGCCAGGTCGGTGTTGGTCGGATTCCCGTCGCGGTCCCAGCCGAGACCTCTTCCCACCAACGTGCGGTATTCGTCGATGCCGTAGGCGCCGGGTTCGGGGGCGCCAGGCAGATGCCCGAGATGCCGCTTGCCAAAATGCCCGGTGCGGTATCCGGCCTGCTGCAGCAGGCGGGTAACGGTTTCCGCTTTGGGGTCCAGCCAGTCCGGCATGCGATTGGCCGCGTTGTGCTGGTGATTCGACAGGTGGCGGTGGATGTGGTGCCGGGCCGGGTAATGTCCGGTCATGTAGGCCGCCCGACTGGGCGAGCAGACCGTGGCCGAGGAATAAAATTGCTCGAACCGTGTTCCTTCTCCCGCCAATCGGTCCAGGTTCGGCGTTTTCAGATAGGGATGACCGTAGCAGGCCAGATCCTGCCAGCCCTGATCATCCGTCAGGAAAAAGATAAAGTTGGGACGCGCCTCGGTTTGTTTGGCCGCTTGTACGGTCTGAATCGCCGTCAACGTGAACAGCAAGACCGCTGTGTTGAAAAGAAGCGTTGTGAATCGTATCGACATCATTTTCCCCTTTATGCCTTCATGTGATGTCGCGCAGGCCCGGTCACCGGAAACGTCCTAACCGAAGGCAGTGTGGAAGGTCATGCCTGCCTATTGTTCTTTCGACTTGATGAACGCGGTCAGTTCCGCAGCCATCCTATGGTGGTGCTTCGCTTTCGGGTGCATGAAATTGGTGCTTGTCGCAAAGATGTAGGCGTAGACCTGCTTGTCACCTTCTTCGTTCAGGCTGGCAACCGCCTGCTTGACATAGCCTGCCCAGGGCGTTTTGTTGGCGCTCATCGAACCGAGCGTGCAGAAGATCTTCGCCTCCGGGTAATGCCCGCGGAGCTTCTTAATGAAGTCTGCGTAAGCCTGGATCATCTCCTCCTTTTTCGGGTTCTTGATAATCCAACTGTCGTTCTGGAAGAGGTTGACCACCACGTAATCGGGCTGCCATTTGCTGAAGTCCCATTTCTCGCCCTTGCCTTCGTCGGTGTTGCCATTGAGCATGTCGTAGTACTGCGGCATGATCGTGGGCCACCAACTCTTGACGAGCCCAATGCCGCTGCGGCTGATACAGCGATACTCGCACCCAAGTTTGCGAGCCGTGACGGCGCCGTAAGCGACGTAGCTGTTGCGTGCGTTGATACCGTTTTCCGAGTGTTCTTTGCCCGGTTTCGTGCCGGCCTCGGCGCCGAGACCGCAAGAGACGGAGTCGCCGAAGACTTCAAGCTTCTTCGCGGGCAATGCGTCGGGGGTGAGCAGCTTGCCGCCATCACTGAGTTCAAAGCCTTTGACGATGGTATATCCACTCGGACCTTCGCTCCGTTTCTGGAGCGAGACCGTGTGCGTTCCCTCTTCCAACCCTTCGGCGAGGACGTAGGTCCTTTCGCCTTCTTCGACCTCCAGGAGCACTGGATTCTCCGTGTCGCCGTCAATGAAGACGTTGAAGCGGTTCTTTCCCTTTTCGTCATCGAGCGTAATGCTGAGCGAGGCGCCTTCAAACTTGAGGTTGACCTCGGATGCCGACCAGGTGATTTTCGGTGCCTTCTTGTCCGTGTAATCCACCCGACCGACATACTGAACATTCGGGTCATCCGGCGAGACCTTCTCGCCAGCGAGAGTGAACGATGCCGGAACCAGCAGAAGGGTCAGGACGATGAACAGATTCTTCATTTGCACAGAGTATCTCCTTTCGGAAAAAAGGCGTAAGGAGGGCCGGAAGCCCTCGTTACGCCCTGAAGGCCCTGAAGGCTGGAATCCCTCGATACAGGCCTAATTGTCCTCTACTTCCGTAATGGTAACTTGGCAGAAGACATCACTGTTGGATGCTTTGACCACACCAATCTTGTCATCCATGAGGAACTTCATCCTCCTGAAACCTTCGGGGCCCTCAGGGGCCGTGACGAAGTATTTTCCATCACCGGCATCGGTGATCGTGAACTGGGTCCAGCCGCCGCTCTTATCGGTATTGGTCAGCGCGAGTCCGTTAGCGTCGGTCAGCTTGGTTGCCCACAAGCGTGAGTCATCTCCACCTGAAGCCAGTTGAATATGCCACTTGTCGCCAACGGCAACGAACTGCCATTTCACGTCATCGCCTGTTTCCGAGGTCTCCACCCCTTTGAGTGTCTTGACGGTATAGCCCCACTGTGAGACTGTCCGACCATCGCCAGAAAGCCGAGCTTCCGCAGCGAGGCAATCAATGTAGTACGTTTTCGATGTGTCGGGCTTGAAATCGTCTGCCAAACCAACCAGGGGCGTTGCTAGGGAGAGGCACACTGCCAGAATCAAAGTCATGCGAATCATCTCGTTTCCTTTCATCTCATTGGGGGTCTTGTTGGGGATGCAATTCATCTTTTGCGGGTTCTCTTTTCAACAACCTCCTTTCAGCCGCCAGTGATTGGCGTGTTTTCGCCGGTCAATCGGCAAGTGCCCAGATTTGTTGGGGTCCACTTCACTCTTCCGGTTCAGGTTTGTCTGCCCCTGTTTCTTCTGAGCCGACTTCAGTAATGACAACCTGAAAGCTTGGACCTCTCTCTGTGGATTTACCCATACCGACTTTGCCGCCAACGAAATTCAGCCTTCGAAACGGGTTGGGGCCCTCAGGCGCCGTGAGGAAGCACTTACCACCACCTGCGGCTGTGATTGTGAACTGGGTCCAACCGCCACCTTTATCGGTACTGGTCATCGCCAGTCCGCGAAGCTGGGGCAATTTCACTGCCCACAGACGCGGTTCATCGCCACCCGCAGCCAGCTGGATGTGCCAACGGTCGCCGGCAGCAACGAACATCCATTCCACATTGGCGCCTGTTTGCGACTGTTCCACTGCCTTTGGGACGGCGAATGTGTCGCTCCAATCATCAATCCGGGCAAATACTTCTGAGCCATCTGCACAAAGCCGCTCACCGGTGGCCGGGCAATCAATGTAGTACTTCTTTGATGGGTCGGGAGTGAATCCGGCTGGGAGTTTCTGAATGAAGGGTCGGTCGGGCCCCTCGGTTCGGGCGAGGGTGCGCGTGCCGGCCACCACGCGACCGCCTTGGCCTTCGTTGAGCTTCAGTCGCTCGCCCGAAGACTGGTCCTCCTGCCGGGCGATCAACTCGACCGTGCCCTCAAAAACCCATGTTTCCGCGTCCCCGCTGTCGGTCACGGCGACGCCAAACTCCGTGCCCAGATCGACGACCGTCGCCGAGGGCGTGGTGACCGCGAATCCCACGGCCTCGTCGGGCACACGGCCGACCAGCCTGCCAAGCCGCAGACTGCATGCGTTCTCGTCGTCGATTGTCAACTCCGCCGGGCCTTCCAGCACCACGCTGACCCCACTGTCGAAGCGGAGTTCGGCCAGGCCGGATTTCATCTCCAGTAACTGTCCCTTCCGGAGACGCGAGTTCACGATGGGAGCCATCGCCTCGTCGCCGCCCCACTCGGCATCCACGGCGTGCAATAACTTGGCCACATCTCCGAGAGACGCGGGGCGAATGTAGAAGTAGAAACCAACGCAAACCACTAGCGTCAGTACCACGGCCAGCGAGAGGAGCCTCGCCGCGTGTTTACGCCGGTTGATCCTGTCGGGCGAAAGGTGCAGGGAGTCAGAAATGAGGGAGTCGTTGCGTTGAAGTGACCGAGTCTGGCCTGCGCCGACGTGGAGCCGTTCGAGATACGCGTGCAGCGTCATGTGCCGCGCGTACAGGTCGCGGGCCGCTGGGTCGGCGTCGAGCAACTCATGTAAGCGATCGAGTTGCTCAGCGGTAAGTTCGTCGTCCAGCACAACCGTCAGTAGTTGCCGCAACTCGTCCATGTGTTTGCTCTGTTTGCTCATCGGACGTCCTCCGCGGCAAGTTTCCGATTTATGCAATCCAAGAGCACGTTGCGAAGACGGAATAACTTCGTGGCCAGCGTTCTCGCGGGCTTGCTCAACCGCTGAGCCATCTCCTTCACCGTTTCGCCGTAGGTATAACGGGCAGCGATCAACTCCCGTTGTTCGGCTCCGAGTTTGTCCAAACAGTCTTCGAGGGCATCGATCTGCGCACCGCCGCCGGCGCCCGCCTGTTCGGCGTGAGGGGCCAGTTTCTTGACGAGGGCTTCGTCAAACAAGTGACGATCGCGGGCCCTGTCTCGGCGGTAGGTAAGCACCTCATAGTACGCGACCCGGCATGCCCACGCCTCGAAGTCCTGGCCCGGCGCCAGCTCATCGGCTTTGCGCAACAGCACAACGTTGGTTTCCTGCAGAAGTTCGCGGGCGACGTCGGCGCGGAACACCAAGGTGCGGATGTAGGCGTACAACCGCTCCTGGCACCGGGTCATTGCCCGCACGAAATCATCGGAAGGGGAGCCACTCATTAACGCATCCTTGACATGAATTCGTTAGCATCCGCGATTCTCGCGCGCTACCACCCAACCATAAGCGCCACAAGGGCGGCCGAATATTCCACGAAAATCTTGATTTCGTGGGCACCGTGGGAACGGACGCTATCAGCGGCTTCGTCGCTAACACACCAACGCATTAGGATGTATGCCGTCGCAGACATCTTTCTCTGCCGTCCACGCGCCGACTTTAATTTGGAAATTGGCGTCTTAGCGGTGCATGCCGAGAAAGTTGTTCACGGCGGTCTGTATGTGGGGGTACATCTCCCAACCCCGCCCGACATCGATGTAGTACATCAGGTAGATTGCCCACAGATAGTAATACACCGTGGCGATTTCCTCGTCCGAACAGCGAAAGTAAGGGATCTGGTAGTTCAGCAGATCGTTCATCGCCTTCGTTTTCGCCGCGAGAGCCCCGCGATAATCGGCTAGTACGGATTTGTTGGCTGCGAGCGCCTTCGCGTATTCGTCGTCCATCGCCCAGGTGATCGCCACGCCTCGATGATCGCACGGTACCTGGAAGGAATCCACTTGGCGTCCTTCGTCGTCCGCGTGCGCCGCGTACGCGGTGAGCCGTTGTTGGCGCCTCGCTTTATCAGGGACGCGCCATCTTACTTTACACGGTCCGTGACCGGCACGCTCAGCACGCTCTTATAGGCATCGATCACCACATCGGTCGGCAGCGGCGTTAGCGTGATTTTTCCAGTGACGGGGTCGTACACCTTCACCGACCCGCCATTGACATCATCAAGATGCGCGGTTACGGGCGATCCGGTCGGATTCACCAGGAAGTAGATACTGCGGTCCTGACGCCGGAAACGTGTGGTGAGCAGCGAATCCTGCGACGTGACATTCAGCGTGAACCGCGCGTCATACGGATTGGGGATCAGGCCGGGCACCTGCGCGGCGGACACCGTCGCAACCCGGGCGACCGCACGGACGACCTGGGCATCTTCCGACGGATAATGGCCTGCCATCGGCTTGCCGTCCACCCAGAGCACCGTTCCGCCCGCGGCTTCGAACTGCTCGATTTTGGCCAACACCTTGGAGGAAATCACTTCCACATCCGGCATGACCAGATAGCGATAGCTGCCGGAACCGATCTTCAACTCGCTGCCTTCGATGGCCGCATCCCGCACCCATTCGGGATGCACGATGTTGTAATCCACGTCGGCGTCCAGCATGGTCGTTTGCAATTTGTCCCAGGCGGCCTGCCGCGGCGTGCGCCAGTTGCGCCGATGCGTTTCCTTGGTCGGCTTGTATTCCATCTGGAACATTTCAATAGGATAGTAGAGCGCCACGGGAGTTGCGATCCGCGCGCCGGTCAGCATGGCCGAGATGCGACCGGTATATTCATTCAACTGCTTGAAGATCCCTACGGCCTTCGAACCATACCTATCCGTGTTAATATAGGTTGCGAACAGATTCACCCCGCAGCGGAAAGCCCCATTCACGGCAATGTGCAGAGCCTCCTCCGACGGAACCTTCCGGTTTCCGCCGTACCCGCCGATGACCGGATCGAGCAGACCGATGACCCGGCTGTCATGTTCATTCCAGACCCCCGCCGAACTAAATAGTCTTGGGAAATGAAAATTATGACGCGCCATTTGTCCCGGCTCCGGCATGGGGAGATCCATCGCGGGAACCTGCAATTCGGAAACGACTTTGAGCATATCGCCGAAATTCGCTAGGCTACTTTAGCCCTGACCTACGAGGACTGGTGCTTTCATACGTTCTTTCCTGCCGCCTTTCGCTTTCACCTCGGCTTGGACCCGTTTGAGATTGCCGACGTTCGAACTCTCGCCGTCATGGAGAACGAATGGGAGAACATGAGACAGCCGGAAGTGGTCGCCTATGTCCCAGTCTATTTGACACCAAGATGCTTAAAGAAGAACTCGATCATGCTGACTTCCGGCTTCGGCGCCAGACCGGCATTCGGCGCGATGGCGACCACATGCATGCCGACCTTGTCGGCCCGCTCCTTCAGACGCACGACGTGCGCCGGATGGTGATTGATGTGCCCCTTGTCTCCCAGGGCGGCCGGGCCGCCGCGCTGACCGTTTTTCATCCAGAGCGGCGGGTCGTCGTCCGACATCCAGGCCAGCATGTCGTACTCTCTTCGGATCGTCTTGCCCTTTTCCGTATCCAGTTCATCAAGCGACTGAACCCCGTAGAAAGCAAGCAGCACCGGCTCGCGGGCTTTCTCCAACTCAGAGGTTAACTTTTGTTGCGATGGGATGAAGTCTTTCCATTGCATTATGTCGTACGTCGCTTGCGTGCCATTGAGTCCGCCCACGGCAAGACGCGTGGACTCGCGCAGCACCGGATCGGGATTATTGGGGTCCGCCATTTCGTCGTGGCACGCCAGCCAGAGCGTCGTGCCGGCGCCGGCCGAACCGCCGTAAGCCGCCACCCGGTGCTTGTCGATATTCCACTCTTTTGCATGATGGCGAATGAACTGGATCGCCCGCTTGCTGTCATGGAGACACGCCATCACCCCGCGCGGATCCTCATGGCGGAACCGGTAATTGATCGTGGCGAACGAAACACCATTCTCAAGACACTTCTTGAGTTCCTCACAGCCATGATACTTCGACTTGTCGCCGCCCTTGAAACCGCCGCCATGAATGGCGACGACGATGGGCATCGGTTCGTCCGAATCGGCCAGCCAGACATCCATCACCGTGTTCTTGTGGTCGCCGTATTTCAGATCGGCATACGTCGGCGCCGGCCCCTTCGGTTCCGCCTCTTTCCGCTTTGTCTCTCCTGCCCGCCTTGCCTGCCACTTCTCAAGCTGCTCGCGCAGCGGCGCGATTTCCTCGGCGGACAATTTCCCGTCGCCATCGCGGTCGGCCTGAGGGAAACGCTGCAGGATGCGGGCCTCTTGTCTCGCGTTCAAAACCTGTGCGGAAGAAGACTGCGCGGCGGCAAGTAGGCTGCACAGGGCCGCTACGGTTATCCACGATTCGTGTCGCATTGATTGATGCTCCTCTGTTCGATATGGTCGTTCATACATCCAAACGATACTGGTGTTCGGTCAGCATTGGAAATTGGGGTTGGCCGGCTTGTTCGGAAGCGACCAACGAGCCGCGAGTGATTTCGTTAATCGCCAATTCCAAAGCCTGACAAGGCACTAGCAATTCCAAGGATGACGCGTTCAAGTGCGGACTCCGGTTTTCATTTTGTTTGCACTTCCAATTCGGCAGGCTGCAGCTTGCCGTCGCCGTTTGAATCGAGCTGTCGATAGCGTTTTGTCAGGACCGGCACGTTGCGGTTCTTCGGGTCGCCGATGAATTCCTCCAGAGTGACAAATCCATCCCCGTTCCGATCCCGGCTCTTGAAGAACTGGTCCTGC
>Ga0180432_10000206_pt1 | contig 95539 bp, 72 predicted proteins | sample SS_ome_10_FD_132414 | JGI IMG/M metagenome (GOLD analysis project Ga0180432, IMG submission 132414) | Hypersaline lake sediment archaeal communities from the Salton Sea, California, USA - SS_1_MS_2 metaG | ecosystem: Environmental > Aquatic > Non-marine Saline and Alkaline > Hypersaline >... | reverse complement strand
GGCCACGACCAGCAGGCTCTTCGAGCCGGCCAGGTCCTTGTCAGGCTCCTTGGCGGTGACGTAGATGGCTGCGAAGCTGGACCGCTGCGTGATGGTTACGTCGCCCAGCCGGCAGGTCACCCCCTCGGCGAAGCCGACGACCGCCTTGGTGGCCGCCGTGTCCATCGTGAAGTGGCCGTCCGTGGCGTTCTGGCCTGGCGTCCAGCGCAGTTGCCCGGTCGTTGAGACGTAGGCGCTGCCCTCACGCGCCTTCTCGGGGTCGAAGGCCGGCGTGTCGCGGTACTCGTCCGTGAACTCGACGACCGCCCGAGCCACGGCGAGGGTCCGCGCCGGCACCTTGTCGGAGTTGAAGGACTTGATGTCGTACTCCTGCGTCACGCTGTCGTGGAAGCCGAGCTTCCCGTCGCGCAGCGAGGGGACGTGGACGTGGCGCGGGGCGAGCACGTCCGAGGGCCGCACGTCCTGCCGGCGCACCTGCCGGGCGACGGCGGGGAAGAGGCCCAGGATGACCGGTCCGGCCGCGTCCAGAGTATTGCCGCCGAGCCGCTCGCTGAACCCGCCCGCGTCGCCGTCGCGGAACAGGTAGGAGACGTCCCAATCCTGGAGCCCCAGGCCGTACGCGCCGATGATGGCCGGGCCCTCCGCGCCCCATTCGTTCGGGAACTGGTGCATCCACTCCGAGAGCATGAACGGGCGGTCGCCCACCTGCTGCATCCCGGAGCTGAGCATGCCCGAGCCGGGCACGCTGAGCATGCTGTTGAAGCCGCCGAAGTAGTTGTGGCGGTCGATGAGGCCGACCAGGTAGTCCGAGTGCAGGTTGTAGTAATGGCTGAAGTTCTGTCCGGCCTGCCAGTTCGAGCCCAGGATCTCCCCCTCGTAGCCGGCTGCACGCGCCGCCGCGACCCATCGGGCGTATGCCTCGTTCTGGAGCGTGTAGAGGAACTCCAGCGAGTCGAGCAGGCGGCGCTTGCGGGAGCTTTGCGAGCCGGCAAGCTGCTCCGGGTCCCAGGACCAGGGGTTGCCGATGGGCAGGATGTTGTCCCTGTCCAGGCTCTCGTCAGCCCTTGGCAGCCCGCTGTCAACCTGCGCCCCGAATGCCTGCTGCCCCCACGCCTGGACCAGCTTCTCCTGGGTGCCGTAGCGGTCGCGGAGCCAGTCGCAGAAGCGCTTGCCCGTGATCCGGCGCAGCGTCTCGCTTGCCTTCAGGGGCTCCATCGAGGTGTAGAAGAGGATGCTCTGTTCGTTGAGTATCTCGAAGGCAATGATGCACGGGTCCTCGGCGTAGGTCAGGCCGGTGTACGGGTTGCGGTGTTTGAGCAGGTTCTGCATCTGCCGGATGTGCAGCTTCTGGATCTCAGGCGAGTAGAAGGAGCTGCTGTGCGGCATGTCGATGCGGTTGTTGCGGCCGAAGGCGCCGAACTCGGCAAGGTACGGGATGTCCCGCACGTCCGCCGGCCCCGGGTTGACGGGGCCGAACGCCGTGGAAAGCAAGACAAAGACGCCGGCCTCCTTGAGCTTGGCCACGAAATAGTCCATGCGGTCGAGCGCCTCGGGGTCATACTCCGCCGCGCTGTCTTTGGACTGGATGCCGGCCCAGCCGTGGCCGTCGGCGTACTTGTGCAGGCGCATGGTGTTGACGCCGAACTTGCGGTACATCCTGGCGTGCTTCTCGGCCAGGTCCTTCTCCGGCGCGCAACTGCTGAACTGGAGGTTCATCCCCCAGAACTTCATCGGCTCGCCGCCGTAGAGCAGCTTGCCGCCCTTGCGCACGACCCGGCCCTTCGCGCCGGCGGGGGCGTCCGCCCAGTCGTCCATGCCGATGGCGCTGGGCACGTCGTAGTCGTTCTTCGGCTGGAAGGCGTACCAATCCTCGATCCCGGGCTCATCAGGCACGTCCTGGAGCGACGCGAAGTACGTGAGGTCTTCGGGCAGGTCTATGGTCATGGTCACGTGCCGCGGCTCGGCGGGCCTGAACTCGCCCGCTGCAAGGACCACCCGAAGCGCCTGGTCCGAACCGACGTCAACCGCCGGGTCGAACGAGACGGTCGTCACGCGGCCGTCGGCGTCCGTGAAGGTGACCTCCTTCACGGCCTTCCCCAGTCCCTGGAAGCCCAGGGGCAGCCTCTGCTCGTCGGTGCTGCCGTCGGCGCGCTTCGCGCGGACGGTGGTGCCTTCGAACGTCTTCCCGGGCTCGATGCTGATGATGACGTAGATCAGGTTGACGTCTTGCGTGGTGCTCAGGTCATAGACGCAGGTCAACTGCCTCGGACCCGTGCATCGCGTGACAAGGTCCAGGCCGAGCTCCGCGCCGGGCTGGTTCTTGTCCTTGCCCTTCAGGTGCTGGACGGTGGCGCCGTCTTCCTTGGTCATGCTGCCGCCGAAGGCGAACCACGACCACCCGACTCCAAAGCCCACGCTTTCGAATTGCAGGTAGGCCGCGCCATCCCTGGTGACGTGGAGCGACCCGGTGCTGGGCAGCCCCAGGAAAGCCGGCTCCGCGCCGAGCGCAACGCCCGACACCACGCACATCGCTGCCATCACGACTGCCAGTTTCACCATTCCACCATACCTCCGTCTCCCCGTACTGTGCGCCCCGGCGGGACGGACATGGCCCGCCTAACCAGCGGCGGGGGCACTCTCGGGCCCCCGCCGCCGAAACACAGTCAGCCGCCCCGCAGCCTACTCGTAAGCGATCTCGTAGTAGGGGGTCTTGTAGGCGGCGCCGTCTATCTTGAAGGCACCGTTGCTCACCGGGACGGTCTTGCCGGTGCGGCGGCCGTCGTGGTCGAGCACGTACACCTTCGGCGTCCCGGCCCGGGCGAGTGCGATCTCCGCCAGCACGGGCTCCATGAGGATGGGCCCCTTGCCCTTCGCCAGCACGCGCCGGCCCGCCGCCCACTTCATGCCCGTGTTGCGGGCGCGGGCGATGGCCACGACCAGCAGGCTCTTCGAGCCGGCCAGGTCCTTGTCAGGCTCCTTGGCGGTGACGTAGATCGCTGCGAAGCGGGACCTCGGCGTGATGGTTACGTTGCCGAGCCGGCAGGTCTCGCCCTCGGCGAAGCCGACGACCGCCTTGGTGGCCGCCGTGTCCATCGTGAAGTGGCCGTCAACGGCGTCTTGGCCGGGGGTCCAGCGCAGTTGCCCGGTCGTCGAGACGTAGGCGCCGCCTTCGCGCGCCTTCTCGGGGTCGTAGGCCGGCGTGTCACGGTACCGGTCGGTGAACTCGACCACCGCGCGCGCCACGGCCAGCGTCTTGGCGGGCACCTTGTCGGAGTTGAAGGACTTGATGTCGTACTCCTGCGCCACGCTGTCGCGGAATCCGAGCTTCTCCTCGCGCAGCGAGGGGATGTGGACGTAGCGCGTGGCGAGCACGTCCGAGGCCCGCACGTCCTGGCGGCGAACCTGCCGCGCGACGGCGGGGAAGAGCCCCAGTATCTGCGGGGCGGTCACGTCCCACGTGCTCCGGCCGACCTCGCTGCTGAACGTGCCGGTGTCGCCGTTCTGGAACATGTAGGAGACGTCCCAGTCCTGGAGCCCCAGGCCGTACGCGCCGATGATGGCCGGGCCCTCCGCGCCCCACTCGCTCGGGTAGGTGTGGATCCATTCCGAGAGCATGAACGGGCGGTCGGCCACCTGCTGCATCCCAGAGCTAAACATGGCCGAGCCCGGCACGCTGAGCATGCTCTTCCAGCCGCCGAAGTAGTTGTGGCGGTCAATGAGCCCCACCAGGTAGTCCGAGTGCAGGTTGTAGTAGTGGCTGGCGTTCTGGCCGGCCTGCCAGTTCGAGCCGAGTACCTCGCCCTCATAGCCGACCGCGCGCACCGCCGCGACCCACCCGGCGTATGCATCGTTCTGGAGCACGTAGAGGAACTCCAGCGAGTCCAGCAGGCGGCGCCTGCGGAAGTTCTGCGAGTCGGCCAGGTTATCCGGGTCCCAGAACCAGGGGTTGCCGATGGGCAGGATGTTGTCCTTGTCCAGGCTCTCGCCGACGGGCGGGAAGCCCTCGTTGGCGAAGGAGTCGAACGCCTGCTTGCCCCACGCCTCGACGAGCTTCTCCTGCGTGCCATAGCGGTCCCGGAGCCAGTCGCAGAAGCGCTTGCCCGTGATCCGGCGGATCGTCTCGCTCGCCTTCAGCGGGCTCATCGAGGTATAGAACAGGATGCTTTGCTCATTGAGGATCTCAAAGGCGATGATGCAGGGATCCTCGGCGTAGGTCAAGCCGGTGTACGGGTTGCGGTGCTTCAGCAGGTTCACCGCCTGGCGGATGTGCAGTTTCTGTATCTCGGGGGAGTAGTAGGAGCTGCTGGCCGGCATGGAGACGCGCTTGCCGCTCTGGACCGTGCCGAACTCCGCCAGGTAGGGGATGTCCCGCACGTCCGCCGACCCGGCGTTGACGGGGCCGAACTGGGTGGACAGCAAGACGAAGATGCCGGCCTCCTTGAGCTTGGCGACGTAGTAGTCCATGCGGTCGAGCGCCTCGGGGTTATACTCGGCCGCGCTGTCCTGCGCCAGCACGCCTTTGCCGGGGCCGTCAGCGTACTTGTGCAGCCTTACGGTGTTGATTCCATATTTACGGTACATGTAGGCGCACTTTTCGGCCCGCTCCTTCTCGGGCGAGCAGGCCCCGTAGCAGTTGTTGAGCCCCCAGCACTTGATCGGCTCGCCGCCGTACAGCAGGTCGCCGCCTTTGCGCACGACGCGGCCCTTCGCGCCGGCCGGGGCGTCCGACCAGTCGTCCATGCCGATCACGCTGGGCACGTCGTAGTCGTGCTTCGGCTGCCAGGTGTACCACTTGCCGAAGTCGGGTTCGTCCGGGACGTCGTCCACGGCCGCGTAGTAGGTGAGGTCGCCGGGCAGGTCCAGGGTCACGGTCACGTGCCGCGGGTCGGACGCCTTGAACTGGTCCGCTGCAAGGGCCACGCGGAGGGTCTTATCGGAGGCGACGTCCAGGGCCGGATTGAACGAGACCTTGGTCACCAGTCCGTCCTTGTCCGTGAAGGTGATCTCCTGCACGGCTTCCCCAAGGCCCTGGCGGTCCAGGGGCAGCACCTGTCGGTCGGTGCTGCCGTCGGCGCGCTTCGCGCGGACGGTCGTGCCATCGAGCACCTTCCCGGTTTCGATGCCGATTATGGCATAGACCAGATTGACGTCCTGGCTTGTGCTCAGGTTATAGACGCAGGTCAACTGCCTGGGCCCGGTGGCCTGCGCGACGATGTCCAGCTTGAGTTCCGGGCCGGGCTGCCTGCCGTCCTCTAACTTCAGGTGGTGCACCGTGGCGCCGTCCTCCTTGGCCATGGTGCCGCCTATGCGCATGTATGACCAGTTGGCTCCCCAGGACTCGGTGCCGAACTGCAGGTAGGGCACGCCGTCCCTGGTGATGTGAACGGCCCCCCTGTCAGGCAGGCCCTGGAAACTGGCCTCGGCGCCGAGCGCCACGCCCGATATCATGCAAACCACAGCCATCACGACAATCAGTCTGACCATCGTTCCTTCCCTCCGTTCACCTGTCTTCCCGCCATTGTACCCGTCGTGGGCTTTACCTTACCGGCAAGCCGGCGGGTAATCAACTCCACTCATCCGCCTCTTCGTCGCGTCCTCCCCGCCTCACCCTTCGCGCACCGACTCGTGCATGGCGATGATGTTCTCCAGCGGCACGTCCGGGTTGATGGTGTTGGAGGTAAACATCACCAGCGATGCCCTGCCGCGGCAGACCTTGACGGCGCGGCGGACCTTCTCCCTGACCTGCTCCGGCGTGCAGGCGGGCAGTTCGGTCGTCACGGCCAACGGGCCGAGTATCAGCAGGGGAGCCCCGTCCCGCGTACGTTTTCTGACCACCATTTCGAGCGTGACGCCGCACTCCGGCTGAAACCCTTGGAACCCCTGGACTCCGGCGTCCAGCAGCATGTCCATCAGGAGTCGCACGTCGCCGTCGCAGTGCCAGACGACCTTGCAGCCGGCCTCAAGCAGGGGTCGGATGCCGTATGCGAGCTGGGGGAAGTAATGCTTCGCCATGAAGGACGGCGAGATCATCGGGCCGCGTTGGGTGCAGATGTCTTCCCCCAGCAGGCAGGCCCTCGGGTAGAGCCCCTCGCACACTGCCCGCGCGATGAGGCGGCTGCGGCAGTGGCCCCGGGCGCCGCCGACCTCCATGAGTTTCCGTGCCCGTTCGGGATGAAGGCCGACTATGGTGAAGAAGTTCTCGTAGCCGAACTCCGCGTACCAGGTCACCCGCGCCCCGGCGCTCCACTGGGCGGGCATCCAGAGCATCTCGCCGCAGGCCCGCTGCATTGAGCGGAGCGACGCGCTGAACTCCTCGTACTCGGCTTCGAGGTCGAAGCTCCGCTCGATCTCCTCCGGGCCAGGCATCGCGTCTATCTTCTCGACCGCTTCCCTGAGCGACATGTCGCTGCCGGCCCGCTGGTAGGTCTCGTGGTCCACGCAGCGGAAGTCCTCTTGCCCGCGCGGCACGAAGACGCCGATGAGCCCGTCCGAGCCGAGTTTCCTGTAGGCTTCGATTGAAACGGCGACCGGGTCGGCCCAGTAGGCCGCCTCGTCCGCGCCAGCCAGGGCCATGATGTGCTCGGGACAGGCGATCCAGCCGCCCAGGATGGGCGTGTGGTCGGGCGCCTCCAGCGCGAAAGCGGCCTCCAGGCGCTCCCTGCGGTTCATGGTCGGGCCTCCCGGCGACGTGACAGGCCGGGATTCTATGCCGGGCCGCGCGGGATATCAACCAGAGGCCCCGCGAAAGCGGCGGCGCGTTGCAAACGCCGCCACCGGGCGTCAGAATGTGCCGGTCTTGCTCTCATTCCTGCGGAGGCGTTACATGGCAGAGCCCATCGAGGTGGTCTTCGTCGCCGTCGGCGGATACGGCGCAGGCATGGTGCGTTCCGCCCTGAAGCTGCGGGAGCGGTTCGACTGCCGGATAGCGGGCGCGGTGGATCCCCACCCCGAACGCAGCGACTGCCTGCCCGAACTGCAAGAGCTGGGCGTCCCGTTCTATGACCGTCTGGAGGACTTCTACGCCGCAGGCGCCGCCGACCTGGCCGTCATATCCTCGCCCATCCACTTCCACTGTCCCCAGACGCTCCGGGCGCTGGCCGGCGGTTCGCACGTGCTCTGCGAGAAGCCCCTCGGGGCCACCGTCCAGGAGGCCCGCCGGATGGCGGAGGCGCGGGACCGGGCCGGGCGCTTCGTCGCCATCGGCTACCAGTGGTCCTTCAGCGACGAGATACAGGCGCTCAAGCACGACATCCGCAGCGGCCTCTTCGGCGCGCCGAGGCGCCTGAAGTGCATCGCCCTCTGGCCGCGCAACGAGGGTTATTACCGGCGCAACAACTGGGCCGGCGCCTCCCGCGATGCGCAGGGCAACTGGATACTCGACAGCCCCGTCAACAACGCCTGCGCGCACTACCTGCACAACATGTTCTTCTGCCTCGGCGATGAGTGGAACACGAGCGCGGCGCCCGTGGACGTGGTCGGCGAACTCTATCGCGCCCATGACATCGGGAACTTCGACACGGCGGCCCTGCGCTGCCACACGGCGGACGGCGTCGAGGTCCTCTTCTACACCTCGCACGCGACGGACAGGCTTGACGGGCCCTTCTTCCGGTACGAGTTCGAGCGCGCCGTGATCGCACTGGACGTGCAGGACGGCACGATCGAGGCGCGGTTCGAGGACGGCTCGGTCAAGACCTATCCCCAGCCTTACGGCCGCCCGGACGTGAAGCTGGCCGCCGCGCTGGAGGCCGTGCGCGACGGCACTGCGGACCTGGCCTGCCCCGTCGAGGCGGCCAGTGCGCAGACGCTCTGCATGAACGGCCTGCACGATTCCGTCCCCGAGATCGCAGGCTTCCCGCCCGAACTCGTGCACGTCGAGGGGGAGCCGGGCGGCCGGCGGACCTGGGTCGAGGGCCTGCACGAGACGATGGTGGACTGCTACGAGCGGGGCATCCTCCCGGCCGAGGCGGGCGCAGCCTGGAGCCGGGCGGGCAGAGAGGTGTCCCTGGTGGACTACGGGGACTTCCCGAGCGGGGAGGAGAGAGCGTGATGCATAGAGCGCAGGAGATGACCCCGGCTGAGTTCAAGGCGGCGATGGACCGCTGTCCCGTCGTCATCCTGCCGACGGGCATCCTGGAATGGCACGGCGACCACCTGCCGCTCGGGCTCGACGCGCTGAAGATGTACGCCATCGCCGAGCGGCTGGCGGAGCGCACCGGCGCGGTCCTCCTGCCGCTCCAATGGTTCGGCGTGGTGGGCTTCGACGAGATGCGCGGCACCATCACGTTCAGCAAGGACCTGGTCGAACGGGTCTTCACGGAGTTCTTCGAGAACATCGAGAAGATGGGCGCGCGGCTCGCGGTGCTCCTGACCGGGCACTACGGGCGGTTCCAGTTGGAGACGATACGCGAGGCGGCGGAGGCCTACCGGCGCGGGCACGACCTGCGCATCATCGCCCAGGCCGAGTATGAGGGCGTGACTATGCCGAACGGCGAGGCGCCCTGCGACCACGCCGGCAAGTTTGAGACCTCGATGGCGCTGGCGCTCTTCCCCGAACTGGTGCGGATGGACCGCTTCCGGCAGGAGCTGGAGGTCCCCGCCGACTACGCGCCCCGGCCGAACCCGTGGGGGTTCCGCTCCCCGACCGGCACGTGGCGCTTCCAGGAGGACCTGCGCGAGGCCGCCTCCGCTGAGCTCGGCGAGCAGGCCGTCGCGGCCATCGTGGACCACCTGGCCGGGCTGATCCGCCGGGAGATGGCCGAGGGCGCGTAGCCTTTCGGCTCAGTCCGCCCGCAGGCCGCCCAGGTACGCGCCCGGGCTGATCCCGCTGACCGCCGTGAACACCGTGGAGAAGTAGGCCGGACTGGAGAACCCCAGGTCGTACGCGACGGACTTGACCGTCGCCCCGGGCAGCGCCAGGCGGCGGCGCGCCTCCCTGACCCGCAGCCAGCGGACCCGCTCCACGACGGTCATGCCCGTCTCCGACTTGAAGCGATGCGACAGGGACGAGACCGACACGCTCAGCGCGTCCGCCAGCTCCGCCAGGGACGGCGGGGACGCCAGGCGTTTGGTCACGACGGCGTCAACCCTGGACAGCAGGCGGTCGGCGCGGGATTCGGCGTGGGACTGCGGTGACCGGACGCGCCACGGGCCGGCGCGGGTGCTCTGGCCGCCGCCGAGGGCGGCGATGAGTATCTCGCCCAGGATGGCCGTCAGCAGCCCTTCGGAGAGCACCCTGTGGCCGGGCTGGCCCGACCTCTCGGCTGCCGCTATCGTGCGGACGTGCTGCGCCAGGCGCTGCTCCGGGTCTGCAATGACCGTGAACCTTCGCCCGGAGATGAGCGGCCATGGCTCGCCCAGGATGAATTGCAGCCACATGTCCTCCTTGCGCAGTTCGGGGCGGTCCTGTCGCTCGGAGTACACGGTGTTGGGGGCGTAGAGATGCCAGGTGCCGGGCGCGCGGGGCGCCGCGGGGGCGACCTCGCCGTCGCGTCCCACGCGCACGCGCATCCCGAGCCAGCCGCAATAGTCGAGTGTCCAGACCCCATGCCGGAACGGGCCCAGCCACCTGCCGGCGCGCGGCAGGGGCGGGTTCACCTCGTGTTCGGCCAGGACGAGTGAAGCGCTGGGAGGAACGTGCACGATATCGAACGCCTTTTGCAGCATCCCTTTTTCCTCGCAGGTTATAATACTTGTGCGTGAGTGACCCATGCAGGATAATGTAAGCGCGCCCCGGCGTCAACGGGGCGCGGCCGTCCAGTCCTGAAGCTCCAGGAGACACGGGATGTCCAAGGACCGAGAAGTGCAGAAACTCGCCCTCCGGGGCGGGCTGAAGGCCGTGACGCAGATCGAAGGGAAGGGCAAGCCCAAGATCGGCCTTCAGGAGTTCATGGCCGTGGCGAAGCGCTTCGGCTTTTCCCCCGCCGTGCTCAAGCGGATACGGGCGGCCGCCGCCGAGCAGGACTTCGGCGGGGGGCCCTTCCTGGCGAACTACTACTCCGACCTGAAGGAGACTTCCGTTCAGGCCTTCGAGCGGACGGCCCGCGAGACGTTCGGCACGAAGTATGCCATCGGGGTCAGTTCGGGCACCGGCGCGCTCCACTCCGCGTTCGTCGCGGTCGGGGTGGGGCCGGGCAAGGAGGTGATCTGCCCGGCCATCGGCTTCTTCGCGACTGCGGCGGCGGTTGTCCAGTCGAAGGGCATCCCGGTCTTCTGCGACGTGGACGAGTCGCTCTCCATGGACCCCGCTAAGATCGAGCCGCTCATCACGAAGAGGACGGTCGCCATCGCGCCCACCTGCGTGATGGGCAGCGTCTGCGACATGGGCGCCATAATGCGCGTCGCCCGCAGGCATAAGCTTAGGGTCGTCGAGGACTGCGCCCAGTCCTGCGGCGCGACGTACAAGGGCAGGCTTGTCGGCACGTTCGGCGACCTGGGCTGCTTCAGCATCTCGGCCTACAAGATCGTGGGTGGGGGAGAGGGTGGGCTTATCATCACGAACGGCAAGCGCCTGTGGGAGCGCGCCAACGGCGTTGCCGAGTGCGGCGGCCTCTGGCGGCCGAGCCGCTTCGCGCCCCCGCGTTACAAGGGGGAGCTGTTCTGCGGCACCAACTACCGCATGTCTGAGATGGAGGCCGCCGTTGACACCGTGCAACTGAAGAAGATGGCGGCCGCCGTCCGGCGCTTCCGCACGGTCAAGAAGCGCATCCTGTCCCGACTGAAGACCTTCAAGGAGATCGTCCCGCAGAAGCTCAACGACCCCGACGGCGAGGTCGGCTACCTGCTGCGCTTCTTCCCGGAGACCATCGAGCTGGGCGAGAAGATCGTCGAGGCGCTCCGGGCCGAAGGGATTGGCGCCGGCATCCGGGGCAAGAACGCCTGGCCCGACTGGCACCAGTACTCCTACATGTTCGCCATCACGCAGAAGACCGGCCCCACGGAGGAGAACTGCCCCTTCGAGTGCCCGTTCTACCTTGAGAACGGCGGCCGGATCGAGTACGCCAGGGGCGACTGCCCCGTGGCGGACGACCTGTTCGACCGCGTGATCGGCATCTCGCTCAACCAGTGGTACACGGCCGCCGACTGCCTCCACGTGGCGAACGGCATCAACAAGGTGCTCTCGGCCTATTGCACGGCGTCTGCGGACGCAGCCCCGTGGTTCTGACCCCGGTGTTTCCTTGAGGAGTAGCCGGACCCATGACCCTCTACATCGCCGCCTACGACACCGAGTCGCCGGCCTGCCTGGCGGCCTGCCGCAGGATCGTCGCCGTGCACAGGGAGTACGACATGCCGGCGACGTTCTTCGTCACGGGCAAGGTCCTGGACGCGGCCCCGGACGAGTACGCCGAACTGCTGGGCGACCCGCTGTTCGAGGTCGCCTCGCACACCTACTCGCACCGGATGCTGCGCGACAATCCGTTCTGCGGGCCGGCCATCCCGCCGGACGAGGCGCGTGAGGAGGTCCTGCGCGGCGTGGAGGCGGTCAAGCGCGTCTTCGGCCGGCCCTGCGCGGGGCTGCGTCCGGGCTGCGCCTTCGTGGACGGCCTGAGGGGGGCGCCCCATCTCGTGCGGCTCATGCGCGAGGCCGGCCTGCGCTACGTGAGCAGCCTGGCCTGGGACACGGACTACTCTCTCCCCGCGCCGCTGAACCAGCCGTTCCCGTACGAGGAGGACGGGGCGCCCGACCTCTGGGAGCTGCCGGCCCACGGCTGGCACGAGAACCTGCTCAAGGACCACAACGGCTGGGGCCCGCGCCGGCTCACCCTCTGGCCGCCCCGGATGCCGGAGGCCATCCCTCCGGGCTTCCTCGCCGACGCCGAGGAGGAGTTTGCCCTGAATCGCTGCTTCATTGACCGCGCGCTCGCCGACGGGCTGGCCTTCGTCTCGCTCATCTGGCACCCGTGGTCGCTGGGCAGGTTCGATCCTGACATGCGGATGCTCGAGCTGACCTTCGCCTACGTGCGCGAGCAGGGGATGCGGACGGGCACCTACGCCGGCCTGCGCGACGAGGTGGGCGGCTAGGCTTCCTGGCCGATGGTGCGGACGTTGTCCAGCAGCGTGTCCAGCGCCTTCACCGCCCTTGCCCTGCTCACCCTGACAATCACGGGGCCCAGGACCGGCCACGGCGCGAAGGGCGCCAGGGGCAGGGCGAGCATGGCCGGGTGCTCTTTGCCCTGAAGCACCTGCGGCAGCATGAACGCGCCGAACCCGACCAGGAACAGGAGCGCCATGCCGCCGATGAGGAGGATGAGGAACTTCCTCAGCTTCCCCAGGCCGCCGAGTTCCGCACCGAGGGCCAGCCTGCCGTCCCGAACGGCGACGACCATTGTCGAAGCGGCGAGCAGCGGGTTGCGCCGCGTGTCGAACCAGCCCGAGTAAGTGGCGCGGAAAGCGCTCTCCTCGATGGGCGAGACCTGGAAGCCGACCTGCACCAGCGCCGCGCGCGCGGCCTCGAGCGCCTTGCGCGCGTCCCCGGCGAAATCTACGACCTTCTCGTACTCCACTGCGCCGGCTCCTTGCCTGCGTTCGTGCCCCCGACCCGGGGGAGGCGGCCGCCCCCCCCGGGGGGCCGTCATAGCCCGTGCAGCCGCCGGGGAAAGGGCGGGTTATCGCTTGCGGTAAACGGCGTTCTTGTAGGGCACGACGGCCACCTTCTCGAAGTCGTGCGCCAGCCGTTCGCGCACGTCGGCCAGCGCGGGGGACACGTGGGCGCTGTCCGCCTTGTGGTCGCGGAAGTTGCCGTGGAGCAGCCCGTCCGGCTCCAGGGCGTCCAGGATGTGCTCGTAGGCCACCATGGGTCGCACGAGGTGTTCGAACACCTCGGTGGCGATGCAGAGGTTGTGGGACGGCAGCACGGGGTACGGCGCGTCCGGGGTGACGGGCACGACCTGCACGTGCAGGCCGTGCTTCTCGAACCGGTGCCGCGCGAAGTCCAGCACCATTCCCTCCACGTCGAGCAGGTGGACGCGCGCGTCGGGCCGGCGCTGCGCCATCTCGAAGGACAGGAAGCCGAGCCCGCAGCCGTAGTCCACGATCACGGGCGGCCGGCCGAGCGTGTCGAGCAGGAACTGCGCCACGGCGGGGCAGGAGCCGTCGGTGACCAGGGCCGCTCCCTCGGTCCGTCCGCGCAGGAGGGAGAAGGCGGAGCGGAACCGCATCCGGATGAGCTTCTTGAGCACGCCGGGGATGGAGCGCGTCACCTTCGGCCGGTTCAGCTTGGCGGCGCCGGCGAGGCGGCGGTGGAGGTCCAGCAGCGCGTGGCTGGCGTACCAGCGCACGATCTCGCCTTCCAGGCGCTCGACGTCCGAGCCGGTGGGCAGGACGATGGCCTGGAGGTCCCAGAGGTCGTCGATCAGACGCAGGAACCCGTCGCCGGCAAAGCGGAAGCGGCGCTTAAGGCCGAGGAAGGCGGCCTGGACCTCGTCGGCGGAGCGGCCCGTCTGTTGGGCGACGTACTCGACGAAGTCCGCTTCGACCTCGTTGAGCGCAGTCGTCGTGAGCGCAACCATCGCCTGGTCCTACCGCTGGCGGAGGCGGACGTTAGCCGCGGCGCGCGCCGGGCAAGTCGGCGGAGGCGGTCGGCGAGGCCGTGCAGCCCTCGAGCCGGCCCGGGCCGAAACGGCGCCAGTGTATGCCTTCGGCACACGCCAGCGCAAGTGCCCGAAGCGCTGACCCGTCCCCGGTCTCAAGGCGCGTTCTCCAGCGATGCGCAGAGCGCCCAGGCCGGCGGGGAAAGCCGCATTGCCGAGGCCGTCCCAGACGCAGCCGGGATACGCTCAAGGCACCGCCGAGATACGGCAGTACGCGAGGCTTCGCGAAGACGGGATCCGCCGGGTGCTCTCCGGGGGCGGGCACAGCCGCCCCCCGGCGGTCGAGCTGCGCTTCATCCTGTCGGCCGACCGGACGGCGCATCCGCGGGCTTCCGGGCCACGAACACGATTTCCTTATTCAGCATTGACCTGGGTCTGACGGAATCAATGGGCTCATGGCGAGCGGAAGTGTGAGAGGCCAGCCACCCCAGGGCCGACATGGGCACCCACAGGGGCATCAACCAGAAGGCCGTCTTCCACGTTGCGTGGAACGGGCATTCCTCCACGATTTCAAGTCCGGCAGTGTGGAGCACGTGTCTGAAGTTTTCCAGTGGGTAGCAGGCGATATGGACGCTGCCGGCCCTGGGCGTCTCATGCCCTGCGAGTGCAAGCTCCCGCTTGGTCAGCCGGCCGCTGGCGATGAAGCGCATTCGTCGCGTGAGGTTAGAGAAGTTGGGCACCTGGAGCATAAGGTAACCCCCGGGCTTCAGCACGCGCTTTATTTCGCGCGCCACGTGGTAAGGGTTCTCTGCGTGTTCCATACCGGCCACACAGCACACGGCGTCGAAGCTCTGGTCCTCGAAATCGAACCGTCCGTTAAGGTCTACGCTGCGCCACGGGATACCTTCCGCCTTGAATATCTCCGGTTGAATGTCCGCCGCCACCACGTCATATCCTTTCCCTTGCAGGTATCGGCTCAGCCTTCCGCCGCCGCACGGGAAATCGAGGACTTTTCCCTCCCGACAGTGGCGTATCAATGCTTCGGCCGCCTTCTTCTCCCGCAGGCTCAACTCTTCGCGCTTCTTGCCTCTGGCGTCTCGCACCATATTAGCCCTTTACGGCAAAACCTCGCGAAATCTCGGCTTCAGGCAACAACGCACAGCACCCGAACAGAAGTCTACGCCTGGTGTTACGGCATGTCAAGGCAGTTGAGTTGCTTCTGCTGGACGTGCTAACCTGTCGGGGAGAGGGAGGCCTGGCCCCGCCGGGGCGGGGGCGCCGTCAGGCATTCTGTATCGGGCTGAGAGGATGGGAGGACGGGATATGGAAGGGCGACGGCTGATAGTGTGGGCGCTTGTCGTGGCCGTGTGCGTGGTCGCCGGCTGCCTGGACTTCGACGAGGAGACGATCTACGTCGAGCACGACCGGGAGAACGACCGGCTCCTGCTCATCATTGACTACGGCGGGCTGTACGCGGGCCGCGATCTGGAAAAGAGCAAGGCTCAGCTCGCGGAAGCGATCGAGAGCGGCACGGTGGCGTTCGTGGAGAACTGGCCGTGGGCCTTCCCCGTTCGCGAGATGCGCGAAGATCTCGCGAGTCCCGACTTCGAGGAAGACATTCCCGAAGACGTGCGGCAGAAGCTGCTGGTGTTCCTGGGCCGCGTCGAGGTGTTCAGCGGCGGCTTCTACAGGGACCCGGGCGGCAGGCTCTGCGGCGCCCAGGTCGTCGTCTTCGAGAACGTCTCGGACACGATGAAGCTGGCGAACGAGTTGGTCAGCGATGGGGTAATCCTGGCTTCCGAAGACTGGAGCGAGGAGACGCTTGCCGGAGAGACCACGGAGGCCGCCTGCCTGGCGGCGGCCAGGGAGGGGCACACATGGATCGAATTGAAGGGCCACAGCTTGATTGCGGCGATCCCCATGCCGGAGGGGGCCTTCTGGGACGCACGCTCTGAGATGGACCGGGCGGTGCGATCTGTGGACCGCGAAGATGAGGTTGCGGAACTGCTGCGCTGGCTCAGGGCGCTGGTGGCCAGCCCGGTCTATATCTGGCACGAGGATGACGTGCTGAAGGTCAAGGTCGGCCTCCAGTCGGTTCCTTCCACACTCGTCGTGAAGCCGCGCGAGGGCGAGTACGAGCCGAACCTGGTCGAGCACGTCGAGGAGACCTATGGGCTTAGATTGGACGCCAACCTGGCCCGCTACCTGACCGAGCCGGAGGCGCCGGCGGAGACGGAGGCCGAGCGCGCCGCCCTCCTCATGGTGCCGCGCCTGACGAAGCTGGAGCGCGTCCGCGCGCTGGTCCACGCGCAGGGCGCGGAGCCCGCGGCTCCGTACCTGGAAGCGCTTCGCCGGGAACTTCTCTGCACACTCGTCGATCCCCGCCCGCCCGACGAGATCCCCGACGATGAGCTGCTGACCATCTGGCGCGAATGGCTGGGGGAGACCGTCGATAAGGCGGACTGACTCAACGTGACGTTGACTCGACGGACGCCCCGCCCCGGGCCACGAGCGTCATTCCACGCTGTATTCGAGCGTGACGACCGCCTTGATGACCTTGTGGATGGTGGACGTGTCGTATATGCCGTAGCCGGACGTCCTGGTCGAGTTCGGTTCGGTGATCTGAAAGACCCCCTGCCGGCCGGCGCGGAGCGCGCCCACCCGCGCGCCGCTGTTGTTGGCCAGCACCTGCGCGCGCTCGTAGCCGTTGGCGGTCGCCCTCTGCAGCAGTTCGCGCTTGATCTGGTCGAGGTTGGACACCAGGAAGTCCGGCGCGTGGACCTGGATGTTGTAGCCCTGTCCGATGAACGCGTTGAGCCCCTGGCCGACCTTCTTGATCCAGTGGACGTCCGAGGACGCCACCGCGACCGTCTGGGTGCCGGCGTATGACTCGACCTCGTTTGTCTCGTTCCCATCGTCGTTGAGTCTGTAGTGCTCCTGGAAGTGCGGGTTGCCGAGACCGACGGCCAGGTCGTCCGGCGCGCTGTGTCTCAGGCTCGTGAGCACCTTCTGGACGTGGTCCGTGAGCAGCAGATAAGCCTTGTCACGCCGGGCGTCGCTGGCACGGACGGTCACCGAGAGCTGTCCGATGTCGGAGACTATCCCTGCTTCCGCATAGCCTTTGACGGTTATCTCCTTTTCGTGCTTTACGCGCACGAAGAACCTGGAGATGAACGCGGCGGAAACGACCATGCCCAGCGCAAGAACCGTTGCGGCAACCGAATAACGCACTACACCCTTCACGGCGCCTCCTTCCCTCTCGGGGTTCATAGGAATGTACTCCCGCACGTCGCTCTCCATATCCTCCAGGGCCGATTCTACGTTCGGCCTCAGGCGCACATCAATACCTGGGTGGGCGCGTTCCCGGCCGGCGCCCCCGTCCCGCCCGCCGACGGGGGGTTGCGTCGCCGGCGCTGCCGGTCCGCCCGCAGTTCGGCCTGGCGAAAAGCAGGTGCGGACGGCGCCGACGGCGCGTATAATGGATAGTTTGGGGTAGCAGCCGAACACCCCGTAACGGGCCTATGCAACCATGCGAACGGATAACGCCATACGCGCGCGCGGCGTGCGGGTGCACAACCTGAAGAATATCGACGTGGACGTCCCGCGCGGGAAGTACGTCGCCGTGACGGGCGTCAGCGGCAGCGGCAAGTCGAGCCTCGCGCTCGACACGCTCTACGCCGAGGGGCAGCGCCGATACGTCGAGTCCTTCAGCGCCTACGCGCGGCAGTTCCTGGAGCGCATGGACAAGCCGGACGTGGACAAGGTCGAGAAGATCCCGCCCGCCATCGCCATCGAGCAGAAGAACCCCGTCAAAAACCGCCGCTCGACCGTCGGCACGGCGACCGAGCTGAACGACTACATGCGACTCCTCTGGGCAAGGGTCGGCCACGTCTTCTGCCCGGACTGCGACCAGGAGATCGAGTCGCACTCCCCCGGCGGCATCGCGGGCGACGTCCTGTCCCTGTCCGAGGGCACGCGGTTCATGGTCGCCTTCCCGCTGACCCTGAGCCCGAAGCTGAGTGCGAAGGAACAGGCCGAGCGCATCCGCGAGATGGGCTTCGTGCGGCTCATGGTCGGCGGCGAGGTGGTGGACATCACCGCCGGCGACGAGCTGCCCGCGCCGCCGGACGGGGACGTGGAGGTGGTCGTGGACAGGCTGCTTGCCGGCCCGGACGCGCGCGGCCGGCTCATCGAGGCCGTCGAGACCTGCTATCGGCTGGGCAAGGGCCTCTGCCGCGTTCACGTCGAGGGTGGGGAGACGCGCAGCTACAGCAACCGGCTCCTCTGCCCCGTCTGCGGGCGCGAGATGCCCGCGCCGACGCCGCAGTTACTGTCCTTCAACAGCCCGGCGGGCGCCTGCGAGGAGTGCTCAGGCTACGGCGCGGTCATCACGATCAGCCGCCGGCGCGTCGTGCCCGACCCCGGCAAGTCCCTGCGGGACGGCGCCATCGCGCCCTGGACGACGGATTCGACGGCGGAGTGCCTGGAGCAACTGCTGGCCGGCGCGCCGGAGGCGGGCATCCCCGTGGACGTCCCCTGGCAGGACCTGGAGCAGTGGCAGAGGGAGGCCGTCTTCGACGGGACGGAGGACTTCTACGGCGTGACGGACTTCTTCGACTGGCTGGAGGGCAGGAAGTACCGGCTGCACGTGCGCGTCCTGCTCAGCCGCTACCGCAGCTACCTGCCGTGCCCGTCCTGCGGCGGCACGCGGCTGCGCCCGGAGGCGCTGGCGGTGAGGACATGCGGCAGGAGCATCGCCGACGTCAGCCGCATGACCATCGAGCGCGCCCGGCGCTTCTTCGACGACGAGATCGAGCTGAGCGACTACGAGCAGCAGGTCGGCGCGCTGCTGCTGCGGGAGATCCGCGGGCGGCTGAAGTGCCTGGACGAGATAGGGCTCAGCTACCTGGCGCTGGACCGCCACACCCGCACGCTCAGCGGCGGCGAGATGCAGCGCGTCAACCTGGCCACCAGCCTCGGCTCGGCGCTGGTCAACACCCTCTACATCCTGGACGAGCCGAGCATCGGCCTGCACCCGCGCGACGCGGACAGGCTGATCGGCATCCTGAACAACCTGCGCGACTGCGGCAACACGGTCGTCGTGGTCGAGCACGACCGGCAGATCATCGAGGCGGCGGACCACGTGATCGACCTCGGCCCACACGCGGGCGAGAGGGGAGGGCGGGTCGTGTACGCGGGTCCGGTCGAGGGGCTGGCGGGGTGCGACGAGTCTGTCACGGGCGCCTACCTGCGCGGCGAGCTGTGCATACCCGTCCCCACCGAGCGGCGCAAGCCGGGCCGCAAAGAGGTTGTCATCAGGGGAGCACGGGAGCACAACCTGAAGGACATCACCGTCCGGTTCCCCGTCGGCCTGTTCATCTGCGTCACGGGCGTCAGCGGCAGCGGCAAGAGCACGCTCGTGCAGGACACGCTCTACGGGGCGATCAAGCGGCGCAAGCCCGGGGGATACGCCGAGCCAATCGGCGAGCACGACGAGTTGACCGGCGACGATCTGATAGACGACCTCATCCTGGTGGACCAGTCGCCGATAGGACTGACGCCCCGGTCGAACCCTGCCACCTACGTGAAGGCCTACGGCCACGTCAGGCGGCTCTTCGCCGGGACGCGCGACGCGAGGATACGCAACCTGGACGCCGGGGCGTTCTCGTTCAACACGCCGGGCGGCCGGTGCGAGAGCTGCAGCGGGGCCGGCAGCATCAAGGTGGACATGCAGTTCCTGGCGGACGTTTACGTCACGTGCGACCGCTGCGGCGGGCGGCGTTTCCAGAAGCACATCCTCGACGTGAAGTACAAGGGCCGGTCCATTCACGACGTGCTCCAGATGAGCGCCGACGAGGCGATGCGCTTCTTCAGCGACCAGAAGAAGATCGTGGCCCGGCTGCGCTACCTCTCGCGGACCGGGCTCGGCTACATCCGGCTCGGCCAGCCGGCGACGACGCTGTCCGGCGGCGAGGCGCAGCGCCTCAAGCTGGCGGCCCACATGGCGCAGGGCGCCCGCAAGAGGCTCCTTTTCCTGTTCGACGAGCCGACCGTCGGGCTCCACTTCGACGACATACGCAAGCTGCTGTCCTGCTTCCAGTCGCTGGTGGACCACGGGCACACCGTTGTGGTGGTAGAGCACAACCTGGATGTCATAAAATACGCGGACTACGTCATTGACCTCGGCCCGGAGGACGGCGAGGGCGGAGGCGAGGTGGTCGCCGCCGGCACGCCGGAGGAGATCGCCCGCTGCAAGCGGAGCTACACGGGCCGTTTCCTGCGCCGCGTCCTGGCGCAGTGAGGCGGCGTCCCTGTTCGGTATGACATGAGCACTTCGACGGCGACAATGATGCTCGACTGGCTGGCCTACGCGGTCGCACGCCTCGCGTTCGGCGCGCTGGAAATGCTGCCGTGGAACACGGGTCGCAGCGTCGCCCGCTCGCTCGGGCACGTGGCCTACCTGCTGGACAGGGGCAGCCGGAAAGCGACCGCCGTGGCCAACCTGCAGCGCGCGTTCCCCGCGATGAGCCGCAGCGAGGCGAAGCGCGTGCTCAGGCGGGTGTACAGCAACTTCCTCGGCGCCATTCTGGACGGGCTGCAGGTCCGGCGCTTCATCGGCCACTGGCCGCTGGACCGCCTGGTCGAGGTGAAGGGCATGGACAAGCTCGACGGGTTGCCCGAGAAGACGGGCGTCGTCTTCGTGACAGGGCACTTTGGCTGCTGGGAGGTCCTGGGACTGTGCGGCTCCGCGCTGGGAGGGACCCTGTGGACGGTGGCCCGGATGTTCGACAACGTCTTCGCCCAGCGGCACGTGCAGCGACTGCGCGAGAGCGCCGGCCAGCGCATGTTGCCCAAGGAGGGTGCGTTCCGTCACATGGTGCGCCTGGTCAGGGAGGGGCGGAACGTCGCGTTGCTGATGGACCAGGACGTGCGCCGGCACGGGGTGTTCGTGGACTTCTTCGGCCGGCCCGCCAGCACCACGCCGGCCGCCGCGCGCATCGCACTGCGCACCGGCGCGCCGGTGGCCTTCGTTTACGCGCGCCAGGTCCCGGGCCGGAACCGGTTCCGCGTCGTCCTGAAGGACGTCGTCTGGCCCCGCCCGGGGGCGGACAGGCGGAAGGAGGTGCGGCGCATCACCCAGCGCATAACCGGCGACCTGGAAGAGGTCGTTCGCGAGGCGCCGGACGAGTGGCTCTGGCTGCACAGGCGGTGGAAGACCTACCCGGGCAAGTACGCCGGGCGTTGACTGCTTGACGCCCCATTGCATCGATCACAGGTGAGTGTGGCATGACCCGGAAAGCCGTCGTCCTCGCGCGCGGGCTGGGCACGCGAATGCAGCGCGCCTCCAGCGAGGTCGAGCTGGGGGGGGAGATTGACCAGCTCGCCGCGCGCGGGCTGAAAGTGCTCATCCCCGTCCACGGCAGGCCGTTTCTGGATTACATCGTGGACAGCCTCCGGCAGGCCGGTGTGCGCCGCGTCTGCCTGATCGTGGCGCCCGGCGCGGAGGAGATGCGTCGGCACGCCGAGAGGATAAGCCGCCTGTCCGGCGTCGCGGTCGAGTGCGCCGTCCAGCAGGAGCCGCGCGGCACGGCGGACGCCGTGCTGGCCGCCGAGGAGTTCGCTGCCGGCGAGCCGTTCGTCCTGACCAACGGGGACAACCTGTTCGCCCCGGCGGCCATCCGGCCCCTGGCGCGTCTGGAGGGCGACGACTGCGCCGTCGTCGCGTTCCCGAGGGATGCGCTCCTGCGGCACGGCGTCATCTCGGCGGACCGCGTCAAGGGCTTCGCCGTCGTCGTGGTCTCGGACGGCGGGGAGCTGCTCGGCCTCGTCGAAAAGCCGGCGAACCCCGACCGCTATGCCGTCGGCGGACAGGTCCTGGTCAGCATGAACCTCTACCGGTTCGGGCCGGCGGTCTTTGGCCATTGCAGGGCCGTCGAGCCGGATCCGGACAGGGGGGAGCTGGAGCTGACGGCCGCCGTGACGGCCCTGATACGGTCGAAAGGGACGCCGTTTCACGTGATCCGGCGCGAGGAGCCGGTCCTGGACCTTACGAGCCGCACCGACATCGCGCAGGTGGCGGCCGCCCTCGAATCCCGCCGCCCCTCCTTCTGAGGCCCGCCGCGGCGCGCGTGGTTGACGCGTCCGGGTGCTTCTGAGTAGAATTGTCTGAATGACCGGGGGGAGGTACGGCAAGATGAGATCCTTTGCGGCGTGCGTCATGGCGGCGCTGGTCGTCGCGGTCGGGCAGGTCGGCGCGGACACGGTCGTCCTGAAGGACGGCACACGCATCGAAGGCAGGGCGGACGTGGACGCCCGTTACGTGACGGTCCGTTCGGGCGGCGGCATCCTGACGCTTCCCCGCTGGCGCGTGAGCCGCGTCGAGCCGGACAGGGAAGACGATTCGGCGCCGGCCGCCCGGGCACAGGCTGCGCCGCCTGCGGGCGAGGCCCCGGGCCCCCTTCAGGCCGTGGCCGCGCCCAAGCCGGAGGCCGCTCCCCCCGCGCGCGCGCCGGGTGCGCCCCGCGTGGAGGATGTCCTGGACCGGCCGGTCGAGGTCGATTTCGCCGGTGCGCCGGTCATTGACATCCTGACGTACCTTCAGGACGTCACGGGCGTGAACATGCTCATAGGGCCGGCCGTGGACGAGGACGACAGGGAGCTGCACGTCCACCTGCACGACATGCCCCTGCGCCTGGTTCTCGAGCACGTCCTTGAGCCGCTGGGATTCGGGTACTCCGTCAGGGCCGGTAACTTGCTCTACGTGGACACCCGCTCCGCCGCGGCGCGGTACGAGGTCCGCGTCTATCCCGTGCGCGACCTGCTGCGCAACATGGGCGACGCCACGCTGGCGGCGGGCGGCGGCCTGGAGGGCGGCTTCCAGTTGGAGAGCGACGCCGGCAGCGGCGATGGGGGCAGCCAGTATGACGGCCCGCGGTCGGTTACGACGTCGGAGAGGACGGAGAGCATAATCCTGCTTATGAATCATTGCTGCGCCGGCGGCAGGTGGCGCAGGCTCACCTCGCCGAGCGCGCAACCGGGCCGCCTCCGCCAGTTCTCGGACAGAAGCCAACCCGCCGGCCCCTGACGCCCGCGCTGCGGCGGGCTGCCTGTATCGTGTTGACGGGAGATTCCGTTTGGTTGAACGTGAGGAAAGCGTGGTTTCGGAGGTCACAGTCCACCAGGACATCTGGCGCGCGCTGACCGACGGCCTGCCCGTTCTGATAACGTCGCACGTTCGGTTGGACGGCGACGGGATAGGGTCCGCGTTGGCGTTGTGCCATGCCCTGAAGGGCAGGGGCGTCCGGTGCAGGGCCGTCTTCGAGCCGCCCGTGCCGTCGATGTTCGAGTTCCTGCCGGGCGTTGACGGCAATCTGGCGCTGCCCGCGGACCTGCCGGCGGCCTATCAACTGGTGGTCATAGACTGCGGCGCCCTCGAGCGCGTCGGCGAGATCGCCGGTTCGCTGACGGGCGCCGTGCAGACGATCAACATCGACCACCACGACTCGAATGCGCAGTTCGGCGATCTGAACTACGTGGACTCCGGGGCGAGTTCCTGCGGCGAGATGATCCGGCGGTTGCTCGCAACGGCGGGCGTGCCCCTGTCGCCCGAGATAGCCGACTGCCTTTTCACGGCGATCGTGAGCGACACGGGGCAGTTCTCGCATCGGGACACGACTGCTGAGGCGCTGGCCGTCTGCGCCGAGTGCGTGGCGGCAGGCGCGCGGCCGGACGTGCTGGTGCGCAGGCTCTTCTTCTCGCCCTCGCCCGCCCAGGTGCGGCTCAGGCAGCTTGCCCTGGCGACGCTCCAGTTCCATTGCGACGGGGCCATCGCCACGATGCACGTGACCGAGGACATGTTCGGCCAGACGGATCTGGCGCCCGTCGATACGGAGGGCTTCGCGGAGATACCCGTTTCGATTCAGGGCGTCCAGGCTTCGGCCCTGTTGAAGGAGATGCCGGGCTGCGACTATATCAAGATCAGCCTCAGGAGCAGAGGAGGCATGGACGTCTGCGCCGTCGCCCGCTGCTTCGGTGGCGGCGGACACAGAAACGCTGCCGGCTGCGAGATCGCCGACACGCTCGACAACGTTCAGAACACCGTCGTGACAGAGCTCCGGAAGCATCTGGACACTGTCCCTCGTTGATTGGCGCATTGCTCATCTTGCTCACGCCCGTGGGAAATCGACCATGACCCGACTGCTGGACTCCGTCAACGATCCCGCCGACCTGCGGCGCCTGGATCGCGGGCAACTGGCGAAGCTGGCCGGCGAGGTGCGCGACCTGATCATCCAGGTCATCGCGCAGAACGGCGGCCACCTGGCGAGCAACCTGGGCGTGGTCGAGTTGACCGTCGCGCTCCATTACTGCTTCGATTTCAAGCAGGACCGCCTCGTCTGGGACTGCGGGCACCAGGCGTACGCCCACAAGATCCTCACGGGGCGCCGCGACCGGTTCGCCACGCTGCGGCAGGAGTACGGCGTCAGCGGCTTCGCAGACAGGCGCGAGAGCGAGTACGACACGTTCACGTTCGGCCACACGGCCACCAGCATCAGCGCGGCGCTGGGGATGGCCAGTGCTGCGGAGGCGCTCGGGGCCGACCGGCGGGTCGTCGCCGTCATCGGGGACGGGGCAATCGCCAGCGGGATGGCCTTCGAGGCGCTCAATCACGCGGGCGATCTGGGCAGGAACCTGCTGGTCGTCCTCAATGACAACAGGATGAGCATCTCGCGCACCGTGGGCGCCGTGGCGCACTACCTGAGAAAGGTGCGCGCCAGCCAGCCGTTCGCCGACGTGAGGCGGGAAGTCCAGGAACTGGTGGGCATGATTCCGGCCGTCGGTGAGCGGCTCGACGCGTTCCTGGACCGTTTGAGCGCGGCCATTCAGACGGCCATCACGCCGGGCGGGGTCTTCGTGGACCTGGGATTCCACTACTACGGCCCGGTGGACGGACACAGCGTCCGGGAACTCGTGGACGCGCTGAAGGACCTGAAGCGCGTATCCGGGCCGGTCTTGCTGCACGTGGTAACCGAGAAGGGCCACGGCTTCCGGCCGGCCTCCGAGAACCCTACGAAGTTCCACAGCAGCAAGCGCTTCCAGGTCGCCAACGGCGTCGTTTGCAGCGAGGAGGCGCCGCCGGGCCGATCGTATTCCACCGTGTTCGGCGAGGCGATGTGCGATCTGGCGGAGGAAGACGCCCGGATCGTCGCGATAACCGCCGCGATGCCGGACGGCACCGGACTGACGGGCTTTGCCGAGCGTTTCCCGGACAGGTTCTACAACGTGGGCATCTGCGAGCAGCACGCGATCGGCCTGGCGAACGGCCTGGCGGCGGGCGGGCTCCGACCGGTGGCCGCGATCTATTCGACGTTCCTCCAGCGGGCGGTGGACCAGATGTTCCACGACGTCGCCTTGCAGGGCTCGCCCGTCGTGGTCTGCGTGGACAGGGCCGGCCTGGTGGGGGCGGACGGGCCCACCCATCACGGGCTGAACGACATAGCGCTGTTCCGGGCAATGCCCGGCTTCGTGCTCATGGCCCCGAAGGACGGGCCGGAGTTGCGCGCAATGCTGCGCCTGGCGCTTGCCGCCGACCGCCCCGTGGTCATCCGCTACCCGCGCGAGACGGTGAGCGCGGACCCCGCCGGTGCGGAGCCGCCCGGGCTGGAGATCGGTCGCGCGGAGGTCTGTCGGGAGGGCGGCGACGGCGTTATCGTCGCTTACGGCGCGATGGTGCGGCGCGCCATGGAGGCGGCCGGGCTGCTCGAGCAGGAGAACGACCGGCAGGTGGCTGTGATAAACGCCAGGTTCGCCTGCCCGCTGGATCGGGAGTTGATACTGTCGGCGGTTGCGGACCACCCGGCCGTGCTCGTGGCGGAGGATCACTGCGTGGCGGGCGGCTTCGGGTCCGCCGTGCTGGAGGCGCTGGCCGAGGGTGGGGCGAGTGCCTCGCACGTGAGGCTTGCCGGCGTCCCGCGCGACCTGATAGCACATGCCAGCAGGGAACGCCAACTGGCCCTGTGCGGGCTGGACGCGCGCGGGCTGGCCGACAGGATGCTGGAACTGATCGGGAGCGAACAGGGCGCGTAGCGCCCATCGAGGTCTCTGTCCCTGGAGCTATGCCGTGGAATCGGCGCAGGAACTCCGTGACAAACACGTGTGCGCGGCCACCCGGATCGTGGTGAAGGTCGGCACGAACGTCCTGGCCGCCTCGGGCAAGCCGCTCGATGACGAGCGCGTGCGCGCCGTCGCCGAACAGATCGCCTGGCTCGTTGAGGGCGGCCGGCAGGTGGCCCTCGTCAGCAGCGGCGCCATCGGCTGCGGCATGACCTCCCTTGGAATGAAGGCGCGTCCCACGACGCTGCCGCTGCTCCAGGCCGCCGCCAGCGTGGGACAGGGGACGCTCGTGGCCCACTACGAGCGCCACTTCGGGCGCTACGGCCTGCACGCCGCGCAGATACTGCTGACGCGCGAGGACTTCGAGAACCGCGAGCGATACCTCAATGCCAGCAACACGATCCACTCCCTGTTCGACCTGGGCTGTGTGCCGGTCATCAACGAGAACGACACGATCAGCACGGACGAGATCAAGTTCGGCGACAACGATATGCTCGCCGCGCTCGTAACTCACCTGGTTCGGGCGGAGCTGCTCATCCTTCTGACGACCGTACCGGGCCTGTATCGGGAGCGGCCGGGGGAGGGCGCGGGAGGCAGCATCCTGGAGGTTGCGGAGCGCGTTGACGAGCGGGTCGAGCGGATGGTCTATGACGAGAAGAGCCCCGACGGCCTGGGGGGCATGGCCAGCAAGCTCGAGGCCGCGCGCATTGCCACGGAGGCCGGAGAGGCGGCCCTTATCGGTGACGGGCGCGACCCGCAGGTTATCCGCAAGATCATGTCGGGCGAGCCGGTGGGCACGCTCTTCCCGCCCTCGGCCGAGCGGCTCAGCAGCTACAAGCGGTGGATCCGTTTCACCAGCCGGCCTTCGGGAACGGTTCGGATCGACGCCGGGGCGCAGGCGGCGCTCGCCGAACGGGGCAAGAGCCTGCTGCCCAGCGGCGTATCCGGGGTCCAGGGGGAGTTCCAGCGTGGGGACGTCGTGCGCGTCGAGGGCGCGGACGGCCGGGAGATCGCGCGCGGCCTGGTCAACTACTCCTGCGAGGAAGTCGAGCGTATCATGGGGCGCCAGACGGCCGAGATAGAGGCGATCCTCGGCCACAAGGACTACGACGAGGTCATCCACCGCGATAACATGGCGCTGATGCAGTGACGGTCAGATCGTGCGCCCGACGGCCTCCGCCACCGCCCTTAGTTCGTCCATCATCCGGGCGAACGCCTCGCACGTAAGGGTCTGTTGCCCGTCCACCTTTGCTCTCTCTGGCTGGGGGTGAACTTCCACCAGCAGACCGTCCGCTCCGCAGGCCACGGCGGCCTTTGCCATCGGGGCCACGAGGCTGCGCCGGCCCGTGGCGTGGCTGGGGTCCACGATGACGGGCAGGTGCGTCACTTCCTTCAGGTAGGCGACGGCGCCGAGCGAGAGCGTGAAGCGCGTGTGGTCCTCGAACGTTCGGATTCCCCGGCAGCAGAGGATCACCTGGTCGTTGCCGGCCTTCAGGATGTACTCGGCGGCCAGGAGCAGTTCGTGCACGGTGGCGCTTATGCCGCGCTTGAGCAGGACGGGCTTGCGCGCGGCGCCCAGGGCCTTCAGCAGGGCGAAGTTCTGCATGTTGCGCGCCCCCACCTGGAGCACGTCCGCGTACCGGGCCACCAACTCCACCTGCTCGGGGGAGAGCACCTCCGTGACGGTGGCGAGGCCGACGTGCTCGCCGACCCGGTGCAGGATTTCCAGGCCCTTCTCTTGCAGGCCCTGGAACGTGTGCGGGCTGGTGCGCGGCTTGTAGGCGCCGCCGCGCAGCCCGACCGCCCCGGCTTCCTTGACGCTCTCCGCGACGTCGAGCGTCGTGTCGAGGTCCTCGACGGCGCAGGGACCCGCAATGACCTGGACCTTTCGGTCGCCCACGACTTCCCCATTGAGCCGCACCGGCGTCACTCCCGGGGACACCTCGCGGCTGGCCAGCTTGTAGGGGCTCAGGATCGGGATGATGCGCTCGACTCCCCTGGCTGCGGCCAGAGTATCGATTGCCGCCTCTCGCTTGTCGCCGATCGCGGCGATCACGTTGCGCTTCTCACCCCGCAGCAGCACGGCCTCCAGGCCGGCCGCTTCGACTTTGTCCACCATGCGTTGTATGTCTTCCTCGGTGGCTTCGGGTTTCATGACAATCACCATCGTGCTCCTCCGTGGCTCGGGGCAACAAAAAAAGGCCCCGAGGTCGGCTGACCTCGGGGCCTTGTGAATATCCTGGTGTGATCAGGCTATCTCAGCCCGTCAATCAACCTCCCTGACGGAGCTAAAGTAGTAATAGAACCAATACGCACCATTCGCGCAGGCGGCGCGCCGGAGCGCTCCGCCGAGATCGTCCGATCCCTGAATGGTGTGTTCAGCCATTGCTGACCTGTTCCTTAATTGCCGTATGGCATCATACCGTCCGGCGGCCCGCGCGTCAAGAAGAAGACGCGGGCGCTTGATCCCCTTCCGTGAGCCCGGCCAGCAGCTCGCGGACGGTCTTGCCGAGGAGGGGATGGGTCGCTTCCGGCGCGATCTCGCCGAGGGGGACAAGGACGAATGCCCGCTCGTGCATGAGCGGATGCGGCACGGTCAGGCCGGGTTCATCTATCACGCGGTCGCCGTAGAGCAACAGGTCCAGGTCGAGCGTGCGCGGTCCCCACCGGACTTCGCGGCGCCGGCCGAAGGCGTCCTCGACGGCCAGCAGCGCCTCCAGGAGCGCCCGTGGCTCCAGGCGCGTCAGCAGCCTCGCGGCGGCGTTGATGAACGGTGGCTGGGGCGGCCCGCCCACCGGCTCGGTCTCGATGAAGGACGAGACGGCGGCCACGGAGATGCCGTCGCGGCGGCCCAGTTCGGCGACGGCTCGCCGCAGGTTCTCCGCCCTCTCGCCCAGGTTCGATCCCAGGCCGACGTAAGCGGTTACGCGCCCTTCCCGGCGGTCCCTTGAAGGTTCCATCGCCTGCCCAGACAGTGACTGACTTTGCGCAATTGCTCGTTTGCTGATATGATAGCCGAATATGTTGTGAGCTTGCCAGCATTTGGAGGCGTCCCGCGTGATCCCCGAAGACCTCTTCTATACCGACTGCCATCTGTGGGTCAGGCCGCAGGGGGAGTGCGTCGAGGTCGGCGTGTCCGAGCCGCTGATAAGGAAGATGGCGCCCCTCATCTCCGTAGAACTGACCGAACCCGAGGTGGAAATGAAGGTGGAGTTGCCCTTCGGCGAACTGGAGGGCCAGCACGAGACACGTCAGCTCTGCCCCCCGGCAGAGACGCGCGTGCTGGAAGTCAACGATGAACTGCTATGGGACCACACCAAGCTGGTCCAAGACCCCTACGGCGAGGGGTGGCTGATGCGCATCGTCGCGCCGGATACGCAGGAGTTGCTGCACCTGATGACCGCAAGCGCGTACCGTGAGTTCTGTGCCGAAGACCTGGGAGAAGAGTTCGTCCATGACTGAGAGGACTTACAGCGTCGGCGTCGTCGGCGCCGGGATGGTGGGCGAGAGGCTGGTCAGCATCCTGGAGGAGCGCGCGTTCCCCGCGCGGGAACTGCGCATCATGGCCACCTCCGCGCGCAGGCAGGAGATCGCCGGCCGCGAGCGCGACGTGGTCCGTGCCTGCCCGGAGGCCTTTGACGGGCTGGACGTCGCGCTGTTCGCGGGCACCGAGGGCGAGAAGGGCGCCAGCCAGCTCCTGGGCTGGCAGGCCGTTGAGAGGGGCGTCTTCGTCGTGGACAACGGCAACGACTACCGCATGGACGAGCGCGTGCCGCTCGTCGTCCCGGAAGTCAACGCCGAGGCGATGCGCGCCCACCAGGGATTCGTCGCCAACCCGAACTGCAGCACCATCCAGATGGTCATGGCCCTGGCCCCGCTGCACCGGGCGGCGACGCTGAAGAGGGTCGTCGTAAGCACCTACCAATCCGTCAGCGGCACGGGCCGCGCCGGCGTGCAGGCGCTGCTCGGACAGCGGCTTGCGGCCCACGAGGGCGCCCGGGCCGACGCGGGCCCGTACGCCCATCCCATCTTCAACAACGTGATTCCGGAGATCGGCGGGCTGGGCGAGGAGTTCCCGGGCTACTACAGCGAAGAAGTGAAGATGGTCCGGGAGACCCGCAAGATCCTCGGCTGTCCGGACCTGCCCGTCACGGCGACCTGCGCGCGCGTCCCGGTCGAGAACGGCCACAGCGAGGCGATAAACGCGGAGTTCGAGCGGCGCCTGTCGGTCGAGGAGGCCCGCAGGCTACTGGGCGAGTTCGAGGGGGTGGTCGTGATGGACCGGCCGGAGGAGTCCGGCTACCCGCTCGCCGCCGATGTCTCGGGGAAGGATCCGGTTTACGTCGGGCGCATCCGCCAGGACCCGTCGTGCCCCAACGCGCTGGACCTGTGGTGCGTATCGGACAACCTGCGCAAGGGCGCTGCGCTCAACGCCGTGCAGATCGCCGAGAAGGCGATAGAGATGGAACTCATCTGAGCGGCGACCGTCAGTTCGGCTTCGCCGTCCTTTACCGGGAGCCATATCTCCATGCGCCGGAAGGGCGCTGTTGTGTCGCATAATCGAGATTCCCGCCGCAAGGCGGGCAAGCCTCGTCCCGCCTGAGCGGGACTCGGAATGACGGATTCCCGGCGCGTCGGGCTATGACTGGTCAGAACGGTATCCCTGCTCGCCGCCCAATGACGCGCCGCCGGGCGCGGACTCAGGACCCGCGGATGACGTCGCCGAGGGTGACCTCGGCGGTGCGCCGGCCGGAGAGGGCGCCGTGCAACCCGAGCAGGATGAGCGCGCCGCCGACCAGCAGCCACCAGACGTTCGGCCTGTCGCCGCCCCACCCTAGAAACGCCCAGATCGCCCCGAACAGCGTCCCCAGGTACCAGAAGCCGGCGGCCAGGACGGCCGGCATCACGGCCAGGCACCTGAGCCACAAGGCCGTCATGATGCCCACCGTGAAGAACCCGCCGGCCAGCGCCATGCCGAGCTGGTCCGGGCGGACGGCGAAGATGCTCTCCCGCGTGCTCAGGCAGGTGACCAGCAGGCAGGCCGCCCCGATGGCCGTGACCAGCGCGACGACGGGCAGGGCCTTCTCCTGGCGCATCAGGGACCGGGCCGCCAGCGTGAAGAGCGCCCAGCAGGCGGCTGCCGCCAGCGCCAGGAGCGTCCCGCGCAACGAGCCGGCCATCAGGTGCCCGGGGACGACGAGCACGACGCAGCCGAAGAAGCCGAGCAAGAGGCCGATGAAGGTCCGCCCGTCCGCGCGCTCCGCCGCGAAGACGCTCAGGACCGCGATGAAGATTGGCACGGCGCAGAACAGCAGGTGCGCCCGGGCCGGCGCCGGCGCCAGCTCCGCAAGCGCCAGCGCGCGCAGGACCCAGAACCCGTACCCCCCCGTCGCCGCCAGGAGGAGGAAGTGCGTCTCCTGCCGGTTGAAAACGCGCAGTTCCGAAAGGCGCCCGGTGAGGAATAGGACGAGCGAGAGGGCGATTGCCGCGCCGAGGACGAAGTAGAAGCTCAGGACCAGCCGCGAGGGGGGAGACTCCCCGGTGGTGAGCCGCTGCACGAGCTGGAAGTGCGGGCTCCAGAACGCCGCCGCCAGGACGCCGACCGCTGCCGCCGCTTTCCGGGAACGCATCGCCGGCTCCTCCGTGTAGGCCCACGCCATCTTCTACTGCATAAACGGCCCACCGTCAAGGAATAGGCGGCTCCGTTGACGCTCGCCTCCGGGACGGCTACAATCGGGAAAATGCAGACGGCCGATTCTGGAGACGCCTGATGACTCTCGTAGAGTGCGAACTCAGCCGCGTGATCATGAGCGAGACCCGGGACCACCAGGTTCTGGAGCTGAAGGAGAGGGACGGGGAGCGCAGGATGCCCATCGTGATCGGCCCGTTCGAGGTTTGGGCGATCCATCGCACTATCAACAACGTACCGTTCCCCAGGCCCATGACCCACGAGCTGTTCGGCAATGTCCTGGAAGCCCTGGACGTGAGGATCGAGAAGGTCATCATCAACGCGCTGCGCGAGGGCACGTACTACGCCCGCCTGATCCTCCAGCAGAACGGCACGACGTTCGACATCGACAGCCGCCCCAGCGACGCGGTGGCGCTGGCCGTGCAGAAAGGGGCGCCGCTGTTCGTTGAAGAGGAAGTCCTGGCCGAGGCCTCGGCCGACTTCTGAGCCGTTCACTCCCGCCCGTATTCCCTGAGCGCTTCGACGAGCCGCGTCATGTCCGGCGGCAGCGGGGCCTCGAAGGTCATCTTCTTCCCCAGCGCGGGGTGCTCTATCGTGAGCCGGTGCGCGTGCAGGGCCTGCCTGTCGATGAGCGGCTGCTCGTCCGGCACGTGCTCCTCGCCGGTCAGGTCGGACAGGTACAGCGCCCGCCGGCGCCCGTAGAAGCCGTCCGCGACTATGGGATGGCCGAGGTGGTGCAGGTGAACGCGTATCTGGTGCGTGCGGCCGGTCTTGGGGAAGCAGCGCACGAGCGTGAAGCGCGCGAACCGCTCGACGACCTGGTAAACCGTCTGCGCCTCCCTGGCCGCCAGGCCCCCGACGGCCATCTTCTCCCGGTGGCGCAGGTCCCGCCCTATCTGCACGTCGATCAGGTCGCTGTCCAGCTCGACGCGCCCTTCGCAGACGGCGAGGTACTCCTTGACAGTGCGCCGCCGCTCGAACTGGCGGGCGACCTTCTCGTGGATTCGCTCGTCTTTGATGACGAGGATGACCCCGGTGGTGTCGCGGTCCAGCCGATGGACGATGCCCGGCCGCAGCGCGCCCCAGGCGTCGCTCAGCTTCTCGAACCGGTAGGCCAGGGCGTTGACGAGCGTCCCGGTCTGGTGTCCCTTTGCGGGATGGACGACCAGGTCGGGCGCCTTGTTTATCACCACGAGCCATTGGTCCTCGTAGATGACGTCGAGCGGGATGTCCTCGGCCAGGATCTCCTCGTGCGGCCGGGTGGGGATCACGGCAACGACGCTGTCGCCTCTGGAGGGCGTGTAGGAGGGCTTCACCGCCCTGCCGTTCACCGTGATGCCACCCTCCCTGATCAACTCCTGGATGAACGTGCGGGAGTACTCGGGGAAGCGCGCGGCCAGGTAGGCGTCGATTCGGCCGCCCTCGTTGCGCCCGGCTATCTCGAACTCATACCGTTTCCGCTCGCACTCGGGCGAATCGAAGGAACCGTTGGTCGCGTTCTGCACCATGGTGCGCCTCGGCGGGGCCTACAGGGGCCTCTGCGCCAGCACGTCGGCGTAAAACTGCAGCGTGCGTCGGGCGATTGCCTTGATGTCGAACTTCTCCTTGACGTTCTGCCAGGCGCACTCGCCCATCTCCCGGGCGCGGTCTTTCTCCGTGATGAGGCGCTTGATGGCGGCGGCCAGCGCCTCAACGTCACCCTTGGGGACGAGGAAACCCGTGCGGCCGTCCTCGATCATCTCGCAGGCCGTGCCGGTGTTGAACGCGACGACCGGCCTGCGGTGGCCCATCGCCTCCAGGATGCTGAAGCCCGAGACGTCCACCAGCGAGCTTTGCACCACCACGTCCAGCGCGCCGAGCACGTCCTCATACTCGGCGAAGTCGCTCGCCAGCGTCACGTAGCGCTCCATTCCCAGCCGGCCGATAAGGTCCCTGAGGCCCGGCAGCGCGTCGCCCTCTCCCGCAATGACGAACTGGGCGGTGAGGCCGCCCCGGACCAGGAGCGACGAGGCCCTCACGAACAGCTCGTGGCCGCGGCCCTCCTCGATGGGCCCTACGGAGCCGATAGCCGGGGATTCCGCCTGGAAGATCGGCGGGATGTCGCGCCGGGCGAGCCCCTCGACGTCGATGCCGTTGTGGATGACCTGGATCTTCCGTCGGTCCACGCGGCACTGGTTGACCAGGCCCTCCCGGACGCTCTGCGTGGTGGCGATTATCCCGTCCACGAGCCTCGCCAGACGGCGCAAGGCGCGCAGGCCCTCGGGCAGCCCGTGAAGCGTCAGGACACGGGCCACGTCCCCCCTTTGGCGCCTGAGGCACTTCAGGACCGACGTCGCCCGGTAGCTGTGCGCGTGCGCAAGCTGCGGAGAGAACTCGTCCACGGCCGCAAGGAACTTGCGCTGCGCCAGGCGGAACGCCACCCCCCGCAGCCGCTCGAACACGCGCACCGACACTCCCTCCCGCTCCAGCACGGAGACCGTAGGCCCCGGCACGCAGAAGACCACCACCTCAACACCGGAGCCCTTCAGCTCGGTGGCTAGGTTCACGGTGTACTCGCTGGTGCCGCGCGCCTCCATCTGCGGCGCCACCAGCAGCACCTTCCTGACCGGCACGGTTTCCTGGGCCATGGGAGCGGAACCCGGAGAAGCAGCGGAAGTGCATCGGGACCCCGGTATCTTACACGGGCCGGGCCGCGTTTTCCACAGCGCCCCGCAGCTTGAGCCGCCGGCAGTCCCGTTTTACAATGGCCCCGCGATCCAAACAGGAAGGGGCCGGGAGACAATGTCCACTGCGAAAGAGAAGGTGTCAGCCGATTTCTGCGTCATAGGGGGCGGCATGGCGGGGCTCTGCGCCGCCCTGGCCGCCGCACGGTGCGGCGCGCGGACCGTACTGATGCACGAGCGGCCAGTGCTGGGCGGGAACGCCTCCGGAGAATGCCGGGTCCACATCTGCGGCGCCGACCAGCACGGCGCGCGGCCGGACGCCCGCGAGACCGGCATCATCGAGGAACTCCTGCTCAAGAACCTGGCCGTCAACCCGCAGCGGAGCTACTCCGTCTGGGATACCGTCCTCTACGAAGCCGCCAGGTACCAGCGCAATCTCAGCTTGCTGCTCAACTGCTCCTGCCACAGCGCGCGCGTGGACGGCGCCCGCATCGCCTCGGTCACCGGGTGGCAGCTCACCACGCAGAAGACAATCGAGGTGGAGGCGCAGCTCTTCGCCGACTGCTCCGGCGACGGCATAGCGGCCCCCATCGCCGGCGCAGAGGCCCGGCGGGGCCGTGAGGGGCGGGACGAGTTCGGCGAGTCCCTGGCGCCGCAGACGCCGGACGACAAGACCATGGGCATGAGTTGCCTGTTCTGCGCCCGCCCCACCGACCGGCCCCAGCCGTTCACGCCGCCGGCGTGGGCTTACACCTTCGAGAAGCCTGAAGATCTGCCCCACCGGCGGCCGGGCAACCTGGAGTGCGGCTACTGGTGGATCGAGCTCGGCGGCGACGGGGACTCCATCGCGGACACCGAAGAGACGCGCGACGAGCTGCTCAGGATCGTCTACGGAATCTGGGACCACCTCAAGAACCACGGTGACTACGGCGCCGAGAACTGGGTTCTCGACTGGGTGCAGTTCCTGCCCGGCAAGCGCGAGAGCCGGCGCCTGGTGGGCGACCATCTCCTGTGCCAGGCAGACATCGAATCGGGCGGACGCTTCCCGGACACCGTCGCGTACGGCGGCTGGTCCATGGATCAGCACCCGCCGGGGGGCTTCTGGCACTCCGGACGGCCGGCGGAGTTCGGCGAGGTGCCGGACGTGTACGGCATCCCCCTCAGGTCGCTCTATTCGCGAAACGTCGAGAACCTCTGGATGGCCGGGCGGAACGCCTCCTGCACGCACGTGGGCATGAGTTCCACGCGCGTCATGGGCACGGGAGCGCTGATGGGACAGGCGATCGGCACCGCAGCCGCCTGCGCCGCCGGCAAGGGACTCACCCCCCGCGAGTGCTCCTCCGGCCAGGCCATCCGTTCCATTCAGCAGCGACTCATGGCGGATGACTGCTACCTGCCCGGGCTGCGCCGGGACTTCGGAGACCTGACGCGCCGGGCCGCCCTCTCGGCCAGCACGGGCGACCCGGAGCCGCTGCGCGACGGGGTCAACCGGCAGGTGCACCAGGACGACCACTCCTGGCACGGCAGGCCGGGCGACTGGATCGAGTGTCGGTGGGATTCACCGCAGGAGATCCGCTCGGTGACGGTGGCCTTCGACAGCAACCTGAGCGGACAGATCAGCCTCAGCTACCACAGCCCGGGCAACCGGTGCACCAGCACGCCGGAGGAGCTGGCCAAGGAATTCAGCATCCAGGCCGAAATCGACGGCCAATGGCGGCCGGTGCACTCGGAGGATGACAACCGCCTGCGCTTCCGGACGCTCACGTTCGACGACGTGAAGGCGTCGGCGATCCGACTCGTGCCGCAGGCGACCCACGGGAGCGAAGAGGTGCGCGTCTTCACGCTGGCCGTCAACGAGCCGCCGCCCGAGAGCTTCGAGTGAGCCGGCGCTCTGGAAGTGCGCCCCCGCGGAATGTATCATATCAGACGGGGAAAACTGGCCCGACTGGGTGAACCTAATGTCAGCCTGTCCGCCGTTCAGTGCCGCGCGATGTGTCGTGTTCGACATGGACGGGACGCTCACCGTCTCCGCGCTGGACTTCGACCAGCTGCGCGCGGAGTCGGGCGTGCCCCAGGGCCGGCCCATCCTGGAACACATGGCGCAGGCGCCGCGGGCCGAGCGCAAGATGATACAGGCCGTGCTGGAGCGCCACGAGCGGGACGCAGCGCTTCGGTCCGCCCTGCGCGACGGCGCCGCCGAAGTGCTGGAGGAACTGCGCCGCCGCGGCTTCAAGACAGCCCTGCTGACGCGGAACTCGGCAGAGTCCGTGCGGACCGTCCTGCGGCGCTTCGGGCTGGAGTTCGACTGCTGGATCAGCCGGGAGCACGCCGAGCCGAAGCCCTCGCCGGAGCCTGTCCTGAAGATAGCGCGCACGCTCGGGCTCCCGCCGGAGCAGCTCGTGGTCGTGGGCGACTACACCTTCGACGTGCTGTGCGGCCACGCGGCGGGCGCGCGGACGGCCTTCGTCAGGACCGACAACGGGGTGGAGCCGCCCGAGCAGACAGACGTCGTTATAGAGAACCTGCACGAACTGCTGCGGCTTCTACCAGAGAATCTCACGTAGGGAAACATGAGAATGATCCCCGGAATACAGCGGAGTCGGACCTGGCGCGCGCTGGCGGCGGGCCTTCTTCTTTTGCTGACCGTTCCGGCCGTCCTCCGTGGCGCCGAAGAGGCCGAAGAGGCCCGGGAGGCCGAGGAGGAGGTCGGGCCCGAGGTCAGAGAAGTCCTCTCCCAGCTCGACAAGGCCAACGAGAAGCTGAAGGACCTGACCGCACGCATCATTTACGAGCGCGCCATCCCGCTGCTGGATGAGAAGCAGAGGACGCGAGGGACACTGGTCGTCAAGAAACCCGACTGCATCGCGCTTGAGCTGGGCAAGCCGCGGAACGAGGACGTTTACACGAACGGCAAGACCTGGTGGGTTGTCAGCCACGACCAGAAGGAGGTGGAGATATACGAGGCGTCCAAAGAGGCCAGCCGGGAGGCCGCCTTCCTCCAGTTCGGCTACGGCAGCGGCTCCGACGCGCTGCTGGAGGACTACAGCGTCGAGTTGGCCGGCAAGAGCCAGAAGGAAGAGGACGATCGCGTGGTGACGCTCTACCGCCTCCGCTTTCTGCCCCGGAAGAAGAAGGGGCAGGAGAGGCCGCCCCGGTACTCGCTCATCGAGGTGGAGCTCTCGGACGCGCGGTGGCTGCCGCACGTGCTGGTGCTGCACGAGAGCGGCGGGGAGATAGTCCACACGTACGAGCTGAGCAAGTTTGAGCTGAACACGGACGTAGACGCGAAGCAGTTCGACTACAAGCCGCCCAGCGGCTACGTGGTGCACCACCCGGAGCAATCCCTGGCGCAGCCGGGAGCGACCGGCGCGAACGGCAATTGAGGGAGCGGCGCGCCGGAGCATGGCGAAGACGGAGAAAGCGTCCTACGAGAGCCCGCACGGCGACATCGAACTCACCGTGCGGCACGGCCGGTTGGCGGGGGTGCGGCTGCTGCGTTCCCGGGGCGCGAGGCGGGGCGGTGGCGGGCCGCCCGGGGCGGCGGCGGAGTTCCTGGTGGCGCTGGAGCGCTACTTCGCGGGCGGCGAGCCGGGCGTGGAACCTGACAGGCTGGACCTGTCGGGAGCGACGCAGTTCCAGCGGCGCGTGTACCTCCGGCTGATGGACGTACCGCGGGGCGAGGTCGTCACGTACGGAGAGCTGGCCAGGCGGGCGGGAACGTCGGGCGGTGCCAGGGCGGTCGGACAGGCGTTGGGCAGGAACCCGCTGCCGATCTTCATCCCCTGCCACCGGGTGGTGACGGCGGACGGGCGCCTGGGCGGCTTCGGTGCGGGCCTGCGCTGGAAGCGGGGCCTGCTGGCTGAGGAAGGTTGGACGGTTCGGGAGGGCGCGCTCGTGAAGGAGAATACCGGCGACTCGAAGGTCTGCGTTTACGCGGGCAGCTTCGACCCGCCCACGCAGGGGCACATGTACATGATCCGCCGGGGCGCCGAGCTGTTCGACCACCTGATCGTTGCGGTGGGCGTCAACCCGAACAAGCGTTACACCTTCAGCGTGGATGAACGGCTGGAGATGCTGCGGGCGTGCGTGCTCGACCTGCCCAACGTGGAGGTGGACAGCTTTGAGAGCCTGATGCTGGTCCACTACGCCCAGTCGAGGGGAGCGGGCTACATCCTGCGCGGCATCCGCAGCGAAGAGGACTACCGCTTCGAGCAGCCGATGCGCAACGTGAACGAGGACCTGGCCCCGGACATCACGACGGTATTCCTGATCCCGCCCCGGGAGATATGCGAGATAAGCAGCAGCTTCGTCAAGGGCCTCGTGGGGTTCGAGGGGTGGGAGGCCGTCGTCGAACCATACGTGCCCGAACCCGTTTACGAGAGACTGCTCACCAGCGAGATCCGCTGGACCGAGAGGAAAGGCGGCCCCGAAGGGGGCTCCGAGTGAGTCCGGCTCGCCGGCGCCTCAGGCGAAAAGAAGGGGCAGCATCTCTCGGTTGAACGCCGTCAGCCGTTCCATGGCCTGCTCGACCCGCGGAACTCCCAGCAGATCCCTCGCGACCTGCTGCGCGTCCTCATACCTGACGGTCCTGATAATTTTTTTGATCTCAGGCACCACGAACGGCGGCGCGACGCTCAGTTCGTCCACGCCCAGCCCGAGCAGCAGAGCGGCAAAGGTTATGTCGCTGCCCATCTCGCCGCACAGCGCTACCTTCACGCCGCGCTGGTGCGCGGCGTCCACTGTCAGCTTAATCAGGCGCAGGACGGCCGGGTGAAGCGGCTGGTACATGTGGGCGACCAGTTCGTTCGCCCTGTCAATGGCCAGCGTGTACTGGATCAGGTCGTTCGTGCCGATGCTGAAGAAGTCCACGTGCTCCGCCAGGGCATCCGCGTGCAGGGCCGCAGCGGGCACCTCTATCATGATGCCCACCTCCATCTGCCGGTCATAGTCCTCGCCGGCCTCGTCGAACTCCTCGCGGAGGCGCGCGAGCAGGTCCCTCAACATCAGGGTCTCCTCCAGCGAGGAGACCAGGGGGAACATGACCTTGACCTTGCCGTGCCCGCTGGCGCGGAAGATGGCGCGGAGCTGCTCCCACAGGATCTCGGGGTGGTCCAGGCAGTACCGGATCGAGCGGCGTCCGAGGAAGGGGTTCTTCTCCTGCAGCGCTTCGGCGGGACTGCCGAACTTGTCCGCGCCCAGGTCCACCGTGCGGATGGTGATGGGGAGGCCGTCCAGTTGGCGGATGGCCTCCATGTACGCCTCTAGGTGGTCGGCCTCGGTCGGCGGGTCCTCGCTGGTCAGGTAAAGGAACTCCGTGCGGTACAGGCCGATTCCTTCGGCGCCGTGAGCGACGGCCCCCGCTATCTCGCGCGGGAACTCGATGTTGCCCATGACGGCCACTCGCCGCCCGTCGGGGGTCTCGGCGGGCAGGTCGCGCATCTCCTCCAGCAAGGTCTTCTCGGCCGCCATGACCTGGCTGCGCCGCAGCTTGTAGGAGCGCCGGGTCTTCTTGTCAGGGTCCAGGACCAGCAGGCCGCGGTGCCCGTCCACAATCACCACGTCGCCCCCGCTCAACTCCCTGCTGACGCTGCCCAGCCCGACGACCGCCGGAATCCCGAGCGCCCTGGCGATGATGGCCGTGTGACTCGTCGGCCCGCCGGCGTCCATGGCAATGCCCTTGACCCTGGAGGGGTCCACGGAAGCCGCCTGGCTGGGGCGCAGGTCGTGCGCGACCAGTATGACCTCGCTCTCGAGGCTGTCCAGCTCCTCCCGGCGGGCGCCCAGCAGGTTGCGCAGGAGTCTCCTTTCCAGGTCGTCCAGGTCGGGCACGCGGGTGGCCAGGAAGCCGTCCTCCTGGAAGACCCCGCGCCACCGACGCATGGTGCGCGAGACGGCGAACTCCGCCGTGTACCTCTTGCCCCGAACGCGATCGAAGAACTCCTGGCGGAAGTGTTCGTCCTCGAGCATGCCGGCATGGGCGCTGAAGATCTCGGCTATCTTGAATCCCGCCCTCTGGGAGACGTGCTCGGCGAGTTCGTGGAGTTCCTCCAGGGACTTGGCCATGGCGGCCTCGAGGCGGGCCACTTCGGCGCCAACCTGCTTCTTGGGGATGAAGTGCTCCGGTATGCGCACGCCTTCCGCTTCGAGCAGGAATACCTCCCCGATGGCTATGCCCGGACTGACCGGTATGCCCCGCCTGGTCTCCATGCTCATCCGCGTTCTCTGCCCTTCTTGACCATCTGCTCTTCGACGTAGTAGCAGTGCCCCACCAGGTTGCTGATGACGGCTCGGGCCTGCCTGGCATCCTCGCCGGCGATCTCGAACTCGGGCTGCGAGCCGGGCGTCAGGCCCAGGCCCAGCAACGCTTGCAGGTCCTTCGCGTCGGCAGACCGGCCGTCCGCAGTGGCCGTGATCGAGCTATCGAAGCAGGAGGCGATGTGCGTCAGCCGCTCGACGTGCCGCTGGGAGCAGGTGCCGGGGCGCAGGTCGTCCTCCACGAAGAAGTTGTTCTCGGCCAGGAACTTCAGCACCTGGACGCACTGCTTGGCATCCCCGCCGTGCGCGGTTATGCCCATGGCGTCCCCGCAGCGGCCGCCCAGGCTCATCAGGTTCATCACGCTCTTGCCGGGCACCTTGCGACCCCGGAGTTCCACTTCAACGTCGGCCTTGAAGACCCTGGCCAGTTCGGCGAATCGCTGCACGGGACGCACGTGGAAGCCCAGCCTGTTCCCGATGGTCACTCGCGCGCTGTGGTGGCTTGTGCGGGGCATCTGTTGCTTCACCGTAACACTATCGGGGCCACGGGGACAGCCTGCCGGCCGCCGGCAAGGCGGCTCACCCGGCCATCTCTTCGATCAACGCCAGCACGTCTTCGGCGCCCGCGGCCTGAGATACGAAGCTGCGGAAGTCGGCATTCTGGACGAGCCGCGTGATGCCCTCCATGACAGTCACGTACTCGTCCGTGCGGTCCTTCGGCGCGATGATAAGAAAGACCTCGTGAACGGGCGCCCCGTCCAGCGCGTTGAACTCCACGCCCGCCGGACTGAAGGCGAACCCCACCAGGATGTCCTCCAACTCGGCGAGGCGGGCATGGGGCACGGCAACGCCTCTGCCGATCGCGGTGCTGCCCAGCCGTTCCCTGTCCAGTATCGCCTCGAGCGCGGTCTCCAGCAGGTCGGCCGGCATCTCGCCTGTGTCGACAAATGCCTCCAGCAGCGAGCGAACGGCGTCGTCGCGCTGCGAGACTTCCAGGTTCGTGCAGATCGCGCTCGCACGCAGGTAATCCGTCAGCACCATGGAGCACCTTTCGTACAACAAGATCGTCTCGAAGCACGTGCGCCGCCCGAGCGCTCGGGCGAGCGTCCCGCCGGCTTTACTGCGCGGCCTTCGGTTTGTGGCTCGTCACCTTGTCATGGTGTCGGATAATCTGTCGCTGCATTCTGGCGAATGCCTCTTCGATGCACCGGTACATGTCGTGTCCCTTGGACTGTGCCACCAGGTCCGCACGGTGACACTTGGCGATGATCTCCACGAACTGAGCGCCGGAGTCCAGGGCGAGCGTTACCGTTATGTACTGGATATTCCCGTCGAACCGGGGCAGCTTCGCCACGTGCTGACTGATGTGATCCCGCATCACTTGGGTGACGTCAACATGCCTTCCCGTGATCTCGACATCCACGCTATTGAGCCCCTTTCTGGTCCAGAGGAACTTCACGCTCCTCAGAGCGACCTCCGCCTCCCGTGCCGGGCGCGGACTCGCCCCCCGGCAGGCGCGCGCGGGGCCGCACGTCACCCGCGGTCAACACGCCCGCCGTTATGAAGTACCGGAACGCCTCGTCAACCGTCATGTCCAGGCTCACCACCTCCTCTGGCGGCATCAGGATCACAAATCCCGTCACCGGGGTCGGCGAGGTCGGCACGAAGACCGTCACCAGGTCCTGGCCCAACCGCCCTTCCACGTCGGGCAGGCCCTCTCCGGTCAGGAACCCCAGCGAGTACACGCCCCGCCTGGGGTACTGGATCGCCACGACGGCGCTGAAGGCCCGCCGATCCCGCTGGCCGAAGACGAAGTCGGCCACCTGGCGCGCATACGGATAGACGGCCTTTATGACGGGGAACCGGGTGAAGAAGCGGTCAACGGCCCTCATCAGCCGGGCGCCGATGTAGCCGCGCAGCAGCTTGCCGACCAGGTAGACGACCGCCGCCACGACCGACAGGCCGAGCAGGACTCCGATGAAGCGCGGGAAGTTCCCTGCCACGTACGCGCTTCTGGCCGCGGGATTCGCCGAGACCTCGTCGCTGGCCCCCGGGAAGAACAGGTCGAACGCGGCCTGGTTCTGCACCAGCACCTGCCGAAAGACCGTGTTGGCTCCCCTTCCGATCGTCTGGTCCACCTGGCGGTAAAGCCAGGTGAGAAGGAACAGGGTCACAACGATGGGGAACAGCGCAGCTATGCCGGTGAAGAAGTTCCGCTTGAAGTCGGCAACGAAACCGGACTCAGCCATCGACCGTCCTCACGGTTCGCACTCCCTGCCACCAGCGGCTCGCAGACCACCAACTGGCATTAGGACACAATTGTATCTGCGGCCACCGACACCGTCAAGGTCAAGGCAGCTCCGATGCCGGCTCGGCACGTCCTTACTCCTTCCCATACAATACTTTACGTCGTCAGCGCCTCGCCCCTGTCACCTGCTCGGCGCAACGCCCCGAACGCCGTGACGACGGCCCGCAGCCAATGCGGCAAAGGGAGGCGACACAAGGGTGGGAAGATTGGTGCCAGAGGCGGGATTTGAACCCGCACGGGCATTGGAGCCCATGGGTTTTTGAAACCCACGCGTATGCCTGTTCCGCCACTCTGGCCCCAAAGTGGGCGCCCCGCGCCGGCGGCGCCGCCCCTGCCTCGGGCCGGGCGACGTCTCTCAAACCGGCAGCGGCCGACGGCCAATGTAGCCCACATGGCAGAGCAAGTCAAGGCATCGAACGGGGAGTCGCCGACGGCCCGAACGCGCCGCGCGCCGGCTTGCCCGTCGCGTGCGGGCCTACTCGCTTTCGGCCCCTCGCTGGCTGCCGCGTTGGGGGAGCCAGTCGTCCAGCTCTTCCAGCCCCTCCCGCTGCCGCCGGGTGGCTTCATCGTCGTCCGCCCGCTCCCTCAAGACCGTCGGCGTGACCAGCGCGATCAGCTCCTGGGTGATGAGGACCTTGTCCCTCTTCTTGAACAGAAGGTTCAGGACCGGGACGTGGCCGAGCAGCGGGACGCGGTGGACGACGTCCGACTCCTCCTGCCTGAGTATGCCGCCGCAGACCATCGTCTGGCCGGTTTCCACGGCCAGCTCGGTGATGTAGAAGCGGCGGTCGAGTATCTCGGCGCCGAACAGCACCTCGCCGGTCCGCCGCTGCGAGGAGGTGATCTCCACCGAGGTGACCACCAGGTCCTTCTTGTTGATGTGCGGCTTGATGACCAGTTTCGTGCCCACTTCCTTGTACTCGAACGTGTCCCTGCGCGCGGTGGTTCCGGGTTCGGTCATGCTCTCGGTTATGAACGGCACGTCGGAGCCGACGAATATCTCGGCCTGCTGGTTGTTGTTGACGACCAGCGAGGGCTGCGAGAGGACGCGCGCGTCGAAGTTGCGTTGCAGGAACTGCACCAGCAGCGTTGCGTCCAGGTCGGCGCTCAGCACGGTGTCAACGGTCACCTCTTCCCAGGAGACGCCGAAGGCGGACATCAGCGCCTGGTTGAAGTCGCTGCTCTGGAAGATGCTCGCGTCCGAGGCCCACCGGGTCCCCATCCGGCTCTCACGCGTGCGCGTTATCTCCACCAGTTGCACGTCTACGAGCACCTTCGGGGACTCCGCGTCGAGCCTTTCGATAAGCTGGCGGAGCACCTCGAAGTTCTGCACGGCCGTCGTGATGATAAGGGCGTTGATGCGGGTGTCCGGCACGACGCGCACCTTGCCGATCAGGTTGCTTATGGGCCGTTCCTCCTCCTGACCCCGGCCGGACGTGCCGAAGAGCCAGCTGAAGTAGGCCGGCTGCTGCTCCTGGTCCTGCTGGTTCCCGCCCCGGCCGCCCCCCGCGCCGGGCGGGGCGAACAGGTTGTTGAGCTGGTCGGCCACGCTGGCGGCGTCGGCGTTCTCCAGCTCATACACCATCGTGTTGGCGTACTCGGCGGTCGTCTTGTCGAGCTTCTCTATCAGGTCCTCGATGATGGGAAAGTTCTGCGCGTTGTTGGTGACGACGATGAGGGAGTTGGTGGCCGGCTCGTGGACGAAGCGCACCTTGCCGTAGAGGCGGCCGACCTCCTGGTCTCCCACGCGGGAACGGTACCAGTAGTAGCCTCCCGTGCTGCGGTCTTCCTCGACGCCGAAGATCTCGTTCAGCGCCTCGGTCAGCTCCTTGGCGTCGACGTTGTGGATGTGGTAGATGCGCGGGGCCACCTCCGCCACGCTGATGGGCTGGTCCAGCTTCTGAATGAGCGCCTCGATCTGCTCGAACTCCGACGGCTCCGCGATGACGATAAGCGTGTTGGTCCGCCTCTCGGGGACGAACCTGGCGCTGGCGCTGTAGTCCCGCCTGCGATAGGTGTAGCCGAAGGAATAGGACGTCTCGTAGAGACGGGAGAACAGGTCGTTGAGCTGCTCGGCGACGTCCTCCGCGTCCCCGTACTCGAGGGGGTAGCTGCGCGTCTCCCGCTTGCGGGACTCCTCCGTGTCGAGCTTGGCGATGATGTCCTTGATAAGCTCGAAGTTATCCGGGGAAGACAGGATTATCAACGCGTTGGCGCGGGAGTCGGCGGTGATCTCGACCATGTCCCGGATGGCCTTCATCTGGGGCCTTCTCCTGAACAGTTCCGAGATCTGCCGGGACAGTTCGTACGCGTCGGCGTGTTCGAGCATGACGATGTTCAGGTCGAGTTCGGGCGGCTCTTCCCTGTCCAGTTCCTCGATAAGCTTTGCGGCGGCCTCCAGCTTCTCCCTGGGCGCCCTGACCAGGACCCAGTTGGCCGCCTTGTACGCGACGACAGTGACGTCCTGCTCGCCGGCCTGTCCGCCCTGGCCTCTCTGCTGGCCGCCGGGCTGGCCCGGGCGCCTGCCCTGCGCCGCGCCGCCGTCCTGCAGGATGCTCTGGAGGATGGCCGCCACCTCCTCGGCGACCGCATACTTGATCTGGAAGATGCGGACCTCGGTCTCCAGGATCTCCAGCACGTCAAGCTGCTCGATCACCCTCTCAATGTTGCCCAGCACGCCGGCCGGCACGGCGACGACGATCTTGCGCGTGCGCGGGTCGGCCACCAGCTTGCTCCCCTCGGGAAGGAGCGGTTTTATCAACCCCTCTATCTCAGCGACGTCGGCGAACTTGATGGAGATGATCTTCTGCACGAAACCGGCCTGGGGGACATCCTCGGCGAACTCCACGGCCAGCGCGGGCAACTCCGCCAGCTTCGCCGCCATGACCAGGCAGATGACGTCGTCCCGCTCGACCATCGCCACGCCCTCCAGGCCCAGGGCCTGGCGGATCAGGTCAATCGCCCTCTCCGGCGTCACGGGTTCCGGCGCCGCGATCGTGACGGTGGCCTGGACGTCCTTCGCCTTGAAGACCACCTTGCCCGTCTTGTCGCTGAGGAACTTGATGATCTGGTCGATGGGCGCGTTCTTCAGGTTGAGGGGGACCTTCTCCGGCTCGGCGGGCTCCTCCGGCCCTTCTTCCTCTTCTCCTTCGGCCACGGGTTCGGGCTCGGCCTCGGTCGCTTCCGCCGAGGCGTCGGGCTCCTCCTCAGCCACAGCGGTCGTCTCGGGCGCCGCTTCCTCCTGCGCGCAGGCGCAGGTGCAGACCCAGCAGCAGCTCACAAGGCCGAGGACGGCTATCGCGGTCAAGCACCGCCTGAGGTGTTCGTGCACTCTCATCGCTTCGTTTTCCTTTCACTCGGATTCGGACTCGAAACGCTCGATGATAATCTCCCGGCCGCCGAACTCGCCCGAGCGGCGCATCTCCTCTATCCGCTTCATGGCCTCTTCCCGGCGCTCTACCCGGCTCATGCCCCCGCGGCCGCCTTCCAAGCGGAACGATTGCCGCGCGGGCGGCGGCTGGACTCTTGGCTCGGGCTTCCCCGCTTCGGGCGGCCCGGCGGGCCTCTCCTTGCCCCCGGACGGCCCCGGCTGCCGCGGTGGCGGCCCCTGCCCCGGCCCTCCCGGTGCCCCGAGCGGGGGGAACACGGTCAACGTCTGCTTCTTGCCGTCCTTGTCCTCCACCACCACCGAATCGCCGAGTATCTCCACCAGCTTCATCTCGCCGGGCAGGCCCGCGCCCGCCTCGTAAGGCTTTATGTCGTTGGGCGAAGTGCCGATGAGGGCGGTGTCGCCAAGGACGCCGAAGAGCTGCGGCTTCGGAGGGGGCTTCTGCTTGCCGAAATGCTCATTGTCCTTGATGACGCCGTACTCTTCGACCGGCTCCACGCCGGAACGCTCGGAGACGCGCTCGGCAGCGACCGATGCGTCCGCCAGTTCCCTGCCGAGCGTCCCCGCCGCCGCCCAGCGCAGTCCCTGAAAGATGAACAGGGCCAGCAGCAGACCGGCGGCAGCCGCCAGCACGACGTCGAGTCCGGGCTTCCGCAATCTCTTCATCAGGGCAGGCACTTCATTCCTCCCCCGCACGAGCGGGCAGATAGACGGCAAGCTCCATCGTCACGCCCAGTTTGCCGGGCTTCTTCAGGTCCTGGTGGAGCTTGAGGCTCTCGATCCGGACGAATCGCTCGCCCTTCTCCAGGGCGTGCAGCATCTTGGTCATGGCCTCGACCTGGCATTCCGCCTCCACGCGGACGGCCGCCGTCTGGAAATGGCTGAGGGCCACGGTGGACCGCGGCGACTTCCTGGCCGAGACGAGCTTGACCTGCACTTTCGACTCCTTGGCGATGCGCGCCACCTCGGCCTCCAGCGCGGGCGGCGCCGGCGGCTCGCCGGCGGGACTGCCCGCCTCGCCCGCCTCCTCTTCGGCGCCCTGAGGGGGCGCATCGCCTTCCTTCGGGGCCTCTTCCGCGACAGGACCCAACAGTGACCCGACCTCGCGCACGAGGCGGCTCCGGCGCTTCAACAGGGCCTCGCGGCGGTCGAGACGCGCCTCGAACGCCTCGAGCAGCCCGAGCTTCGGCGCCAGTTCCTGCCCCATCTGCCCCCACTGCCCGAGAGCGGGCGCGACGACCCATCGCACCAGGACGATCAGGCTCACGACGATCGCCCCCGCAGCCAGCACCCGCCTATCGCGCGACGACAGTCTCATCGGTCACCTATTGGCCTGAAGAAAACACCTTGGCTTTTCCCAGTTACGTCTCAGCGACGCAGCGGGGCGAGACGCCCCGCCTACCCTAATGGGTAGCCCTCGGCGTCTCGCCGAGGGGCCGGTAAGCGCAAGGCTATCCGTTGAACACACCACTATGCCCCACCCGGGCGTAACGTGCAGGTAATGTGAAACGAGATCCCGCCCTCTTCAGTGGACCAGCGCTGCAGCTGGGCCGCGGCGAAGGCGTCCGACTCCGAGAGCGCGGCCACCGCCTGGGAGGCGGTCTCCGGCGAGGGCATCTTGCCCGTGAGGGTGACGTTGCCCTTCGAATCAATGGAGAGGTCGCCCACCATCACGCCCTTCGGCAGGGCCTCCGCCAGCGCGAGCAGCACGTCGAGGCACGACCGGTGGCGGTCCCGTTCGAGTTGCAGGATGCCGACCTCTTCCTCGAGCACCGCGATATCCTGCTGAAGCGATTGCGCCTGTCTCACCGCACGCTCCGCGGCCTGAAGCCTTGCGCGACGCGCCCCGAAGCCGGCGGCCAACAGGGCCACGACCAGCAGCGCGTTGGCGGCGACGAGGCCGATCCGCCTGCGAACGCCCGGGCCCTGCCAGGCGGCCCGGGGCAGGCGCAGGGGAGGCGCGGCCGGTTCTTCGTCCCGCGCCCGGCAATGCGCGGAGACCAGGGCGCCGATGCACGCGGCAAAGCCGCGCGCCGCCTCGTCCGGGCGGACGACCGACTCCGAGACGCTCAGCGACTCGGGCGGGGACGCCATCTCAACCGAGAGCGCACCGTCGTCCGCCAGCAGGCCGGCCAGCCGGTCGAGCCCGGGCCCGTCTCCGGCCAGGAGCACCCTTGCCGGCACGGGCCTGCCCCTGCCGAACGCGTAGTGCTGTAGCGATTGACGCACCTCGCCGGCCAGGCGACCGAGGTCCTCCTCTGCGGCGCCGCTGGAGAGCCGGCGCGCGTACGCGAGCCCCGCGCCGTCGGCGACGACCAGGCCCACGCTCCCGTCCTCGACGCTGGCAAGGGCGGCGGCCCGGCCGCCGCCGAGCGCGACGGCCATCTGGGCCAGCGCGCCCTCGCGCGACTCCACCACGTCGCACGACCGGCGCAGCCGGCGCATCTCGTCCTCCTGCGCGGCAACGTCGGCCGTCGGGACGACCACCACCGTGGCAACGCCCTTGCCCTGCGGGCCGGGCGCCCCGCGACGCTGGAAGGCCCAGACGGCCCCCGAAAGGTCGTAGGGCAGGTCGCTCTCCAGCCGCAGTGCGAGCATTCGGCGCATCTCATCGGCGGGCGCCTCGGGCAGTTCCACTTCCCTGACGACGGCCCGGGGAGAGCGCGTGAGCAGGATCGTTTCGTCGGCGTCCGGGGGCGCGTCCGAGCCGGGTTTGAGGGACAGCAAGCGTGCCCGGCGCAGTACGGGCCGCTCGCCGCCGACCTCGCCCTCGACGACACGCCAGCCGGCGGGCGTCCTGTCCCAGACGGCCACGGTGCGCGGCCCCCGACGGCGCGCGCCGCGCAGCCGGGCGACCCAGCGCCTCACGTCCAGCGCCCGGCGGAAGGCGACCTGCGGCCCGGCAGACGGTTTGCGTTCCTGGTTCACCTCACCCATTCCTCGGTTCCCGCTCCCTCAGCGAAGTTCGCACCACGAGTGGATTGCCATCTTCTCGGCCGTCCGGTCTATCACGGCCGCGACGCCACAGTAGACGATCCCCGCGGCTTCATCAGCGCCGCCCAGGACACCGAACGAGCGCACGCTGAAAACGTCCGACTTGGCCGTGATGAGATTGCAGAGCTCTTTGAACTTGCTCTCGGACACGCCGGCGACTCCCAGCAGATCGGCGATGTCCCCGAACGTGTTCTCCAGGCGATGGTCCAATATGGCGGCGGCCGTCTCATCATCCATTCCGGGAAGACAGGCAAGCACCTCCGGCGGCGCCGTGTTGACGTTCACCAGGCCGCGGAGGACTTCGTCCTCGCTGACGGTCAGAAAGTCCGCCATAGACTGAAACTCGTCCATCGAAAATGCCCGTTTGTCAGTGGGGGTGAAGGTCGTCTGCCCGCCTCCCGCGGAGCCGCTCGACGAGCCTCCCCTGCGGGAGCTTCCGCCTTCACCCCGCCCGCGACCTTGCCGTCCTCCCCTGTCCCTTTCGCCGCCGTTCTGGTCGGACGACCTCCCCTGTCGCTGCTCCTCGACCAGCATCACGTCCAGCAGCCCGGCGATGTTCTCGAACTCCGCGTTCTTGCGGTGCTCGACGACGGACTGCGCCTGCTGCTCCGTCATGCCCGAGACGGCGCTCGCGAGCGTCGCGGCGTCCGCCTTGTTGATGTTCGCCCGCTTCCTCCCGTCCGCCGCCAGGTTCCGCGCGGCCGAGCAGCAGGTCAGCCAGGCGGCCAGCCCCGGGTCGAGCACGCCGTCCTGGTCGTCGGGCGGCCAGGCGGCGTCGCCGTCGTCCTCGCTCGGGTCGAGCAGCCCGTTCCCGTTCTGGTCCTCGCCGTAGAGCCCGAGCAGGCCGAGCCGCTCCACGGCGCACAGGTCGGCCAGGTCGGCGACGGTCCCGTCGTTGCCCCGCAGGGCGACGATCTCGGCCGCCAGGTCCGCGTCCATCCCGGGCAACTTGGCGAGCGCCTCCGCGCTCGCCGTGTTCACGTTCAGCTTCGCGGCTTCGTCGGCGATGCCGTACTCCGGCTCGGTGCCCGCCCCGGCCGCGGGGGCCGCCACGAGGGTATATGATCCCTCGCCCAGCTCGACGCCCTGGTAGAGGCGTTCCTCGCCCTCCCGCAGGTCGTCCAGCGCCTGGATCTCGTTCCGGGCCCGCTTGAGGTCGGCCATCGCCCTTTCGACGCCCGCCCTCGCCAGGAACAGCGTGCGCACGTTGTCGGCGACGTTGCGCGTCACCCTCGTGCGCAGCCGCGTGAAGAGGCTCAGCTCCAACCCGACGGCCGAGAGCACCGTCAGCACCCAGAGCACCAGGATCAGCGCGACGCCCCTGCGACATTGTGCCCGAGCCGGCATCCAGGTCGCCTTTCGCCGCTAACGTGCAGGTATCGAGACCGTGGTTTCCAGGAGCAGGGGACGCTCGCGGCCCGAAGGGTCCACCACGACGACGTCGATGCGCACCGCGGCCGGGAACCGCTCCTGGTCCTCCCATCCGGGCGCCCACTCCAGGCCGTCGAAGAACTCGAGGTTCAGTTCCGCCACGCCGGGGCCCGCGGGCGACGCGCTGCCGCCTTCCAGGGGATCGTCGTCCGGCGCGGGGTCCTCCCTGCGCAACAGCCACTGCGCTTCTGTCTCCGGGTCATTGTCGATGTAGTAGCCGACCTCGCATCGGCCGGCCGCCTCGGAGTCGTCCAGCGCCCGGCGCGTCCGCGTCGCGACGAAGTCGATCGTATCGGCGTCGAGCCCTTCATACTGAACGTCGAGCGAGGTCAGCCGGACGCCGTCGTGCTCGACCGCCGCCCGGATGTCCGCCGCCATCGCCGTGAGGGAGCGCGTGCCGGCGGCGACCATCGAGTTGACGAGCCGGGCCTTCTGCGCCGACCGCGTCCCCGCCGCAAAGACGGCGTACGCCGCCGACGCCAGCACGGCCAACATGCCGCTGGTCACGAGCAGCTCGACGAGTGTGAATCCCCGACGCCTTGACATGCCCTATCGCCCCGCCGCCAGAGTCGTCAGCTCGAACGTCCGTTGCCGTCCCCTGTCCTGCCACTCGACCGTCACGTACACCTCGTAGAGCCCTTCATCGTCCGTCGCGGTAATAAGGCGCTCCCATGTCCCGTCGGACAGCTCCTGGTCGAACTCGCCCGTCTCCTCGCCCTCGCTGAGCGCGTCCTCCGCCAGCGCCTCCTCGACCAGGGCCTGCGCCAGGAAGACGGCGCGGCTGTAATCCCTGGCCGTGCCCGTCGAACGCACGCAGACCGCGAAGACCTCGATCATCGCCACGACGCCAACGCTGAAGATCATCAGCGCGGCCATCATCTCCACCAGGGAGAAACCCTCGCGATTTCCACTCCAGCGCCGCACAACCAGCCCCAACAGCATTAACCGCGGAGACCGCGGAGATCGCAGAGACGGCCATAGGGACACGGTTGCTGGCACCCCCTCTTCCTCCTCAGCGTCCTCTGCGTGCTCCGCGTTGAATCTGTCTTGCCGTCCCTGGCCGCGAGGCCCCCGCAATCGAGGTCCGAAGCCAGCGCGTCGTTCGCCCTCGTCCTCGTTCTCGTCCTCGTGTTACCCAACAGGGGCCGGACTGCGAGGACGACGACGAGGACGAGCACGAGTGGCACGGGTGCCCGTGATCTCGACGCTGAGCGTCCACTATTCCCTTCCCAGTCTCACCTGGCCGGTGGCGGCCGACACCTCGATCACATAGACACGCCCTCCCGGGTCGGCCAGCTCGACCACGAAGTCCTCCGCCGTCCCGTCCGGCTCGAACCGTATCGCGTCCACCTCGCCGGCCGGGCCCGGCCCGGGCAACGTCACGTCGCCCCTGTAGAACGTCATCTCGACCCGCTCCGGCAGCGCCACGCTGACCAGCGTGGTCGTCGCGGAGGCGTCCTGCCCCTCCGAGAGCCACGGCAGCGACGCGGCCTCCACCGAGGCCCAGCACGCGTTCCGGCCCGCGTCGAAGCCGACCGTGACGGGCTGCCGGCGCATGACGGCGGCCGCGTATGCGAAGTTCAGCAAATCGAACGATTGCACGGCGGCGGTCCTGGCCCCGGCCCTCCGGGCGGCGCGCACCAGCGAGGGCGCCACCGCGCCCGAGAGCACCGCCATCACCACCACGACGACCATCAGCTCAACCAGCGTGAACCCGCCGCCGGCCTGCCGCCACATGCGCCGAACCCCTGTGCTGACCCGAGGTCCCGGCCCCCCGGCGAGACGCCGGGGGCTACCCAGATGGGTAGGCAGGGCACGCCTCGGCCCGTAAACGTCTCGCCCCGCTGCCCGAACCTGAGTCAGACTCGCAAACCCGATGTCGTTTCCACAACAGCCCACTACTCGATGTCCTCGAGGTCCACCCAGCTATGGAAATCCCCGTCGTCTCCCTCGCCGCCCTCTTCGCCGTCCCTGCCGTATGAGACGATCTCGTACAGCTCGTCGGTCTGCGTGCCGGGACTGCGGTACTCGTATTCGTTGCCCCAGGGGTCCTCAAAGGTCGGCTTCTTCAGGTAAGGGCCGTCCCACTTTTCCTCATCGTCTTCCGGGGCGAAATAGAGCACGCGGAGCCCCTCCTCGGTGGTCGGGTATCGGCCCATGTCGAGGTAGAACTGGTCGAGTTCCGTCTCCAGGACCGCTATGTCCGCCTGGGCCCTGGCGCGCCGGGCCTTCTCCGCCCTGCCGACGATGCTCGGCAGGATTGCGGCCGCCAGCACGGCGAGCACGACCGCCACCACCATCAACTCGATCAGCGTGAACGCCCGGACTTCGCGCAACGACTGCCCTCCGGTCATCGGTCAACTCCTCTCCGTCAACTGACCCCGGCGCTGAGCTGGAATATCGGCAGCACCAGTGACACGATGATAAACGCCACGATCGCCGCCACGATGAGGATCAGCACGGGTGCCAGCAAAGAAGTCATCACCTTCGTGGAGGCCGCCGTCTCGCGGTCGTACGCCTCCGCAACGCGCAGCAGCATCTGGTCCAGATGCCCCGTCTCTTCGCCCACGGCCACCATCTGCACCGCCAGGGCCGGGAAGATCCCGGAAGACCTCATCAGGCCCGCCAGCGAGCCGCCGGTCTGGACCTCCTGCACCATCTGATCCACGGCCTTGGCGATAGCCTGGTTCCCGACCGCCGCCCGGGCCACGTCGAGGGCCTCCACAATGGACACGTCGGCGTGAACGAGCGTGCCCAGGGCCCGCGCGAACCGGGCGACGACGGCCTGCTGAATCAACCGGCCGGCCACCGGCACGCGCAGCTTCAGCCGGTCCCAGGCCAGGCGGAAACGCGGCCGCCTCAGCGCCGCCGCCAGCCCCAACACTCCGGCCGCCAGCACCGGAACGGCAAACCACCAGGTCGCGTGAACCACGTCCGCAATGCCGCAGAGCACGCGCGTCGGAAGCGGAAGGCTCTCGCCCATGCCCTCGAACATCACCGCCAGTCGCGGGATGATGAACGCGACAAGCACGGCGGCGGACGCCACGCCCAGCAGGAGCACCAGCGCCGGATAGGCCAGCGCCGCCTTCACCTCGCCCTTGATCTCGTCCTGCCGCTCGAAGAGCTCCGCCATGTGCACCAGGACGTCGTCCAGCGTCCCGCTGACCTCGCCCATGTGCACCATGCTCACCATCATCTCGGGGAAGACCTCCCGGTGCGCCCCCAGGGCGTCGCTCAGGCTGCTGCCCGCCTTGACGGCCTCCAGCACGTCCGCCAGCATGGCCTTGACCCGGGCGTCCTCGGTCTGCGCGATGAGCACGTTCATGCTGTCAACCAGCGGCACGCCGGAAGCGCAGAGCGTGGCGATCTGCCGGGTGAAGGTCGCCAGGTGCAGGCCCCTGCGCAGGGAGAACCTGGGCGCCCATCCGGCGGCCCTGGGCCTGCGCTCCGCCGCCAGGTCCACCACGTCCAGGCCCTGGCCGAAGAGCCGCTGGAGGGCCTGCTTCCGGCCGGCCGCGTCGAGCGTGCCCCGGGACACCGTCCCGTCAGCGTTCAACGCCTTGTATGAGTAGGTTTGCAGCTCTCACTCCCTGAGCCCGGGGCTGTCGTCAAGGCAGCGGCGCATCGTCACGGACCTTCTGCTCGTTGTACGGCTCCTCCAGGTGCGTGACGCGCAGCACCTCCTCGGGCGTCGTGATTCCCGCGAGGACCTTCCGGCAGCCCGACTGGGACATGGTGAGCATCCGGGGCTCGACCGCCTTTCGGATCTCCGCCGCAGAGGCCCGCCGGAGGATGGCGTCGCGCAGGCGGTCGCCCACCAGCAGCAGCTCTGCTATGGCCGTGCGGCCCTTGAAGCCCGTGCTCCTGCACTCGCGGCAGCCGGCGCCGCTGTACAGCGTCGGGGCGCCGATGTCGCCCAGTTCCTGCCGCAGTTGCTCCATCTCCTCCGCGCTGACCTGCCGCGGCCGTTTGCACGCCTCGCATATCTGGCGCACCAGCCGCTGCGCGACTATGCCGCGCAGGGCCGAGGCCGCCAGGTACGGCTCGACCCCCATGTCCAGCAGGCGCGGGATCGCCTCGCAGGCGTCGTTGGTGTGCAGCGTGCTGAAGACCAGGTGGCCTGTCAGCGCGGCCCGCACGGCAATGTCCGCCGTCTCCCGGTCGCGTATCTCGCCGACCATGATCACGTCCGGGTCCTGCCGCACGATGGCGCGCAGCCCGTTGGCGAAGGTCAGTCCGCGCTTCGGCCGGACCGGTATCTGGTTCACGCCGGGCAGCTCGTACTCGACGGGGTCCTCGATGGTGATGAACCTGCGCTCGGGCGTGTAGATCGAGCTGAGCGAGGCGTAGAGGGTCGTCGTCTTGCCGCTGCCGGTCGGCCCGCAGACGAGCACGATCCCGTGGGGATGCCCCAGGAGGCGCCGGTACAGGGTCAGCGTCTCCGGCTCAAGGCCCAGCTCGTTCAGCCCGAGCAGGAACGACGTCTTGTCCAACAGGCGCAGGTCCAGGCACTCCCCGTGCATCGTGGGGATGGTGGCCACGCGCACGTCCACCTGGTGGCCCTCAACGTTCAGGTCGATGTGCCCGTCCTGCGGCAGGTAACGCTCCGCTATGTTCATGTCGGCCATGATCTTGATCCGCGAGAGGATGGCCGGGTGCAGGTGCTTCGGCGGCGAGGGCATCTCGTGCAGCACGCCGTCAATGCGGTACTTGACCTTCAGTTCCCGCTCGAACGGCTCGACGTGGATGTCGCTGGCGCGCTCCCGGACGGCCCGCACGATGATAAGGTTGACCAGGTTCACCACCGTGGGCTCGCTGGCCATCTCCCGCAGGTGCCCGATCTCGTCGGCCTCCTGCTCCAGCTCGCCCTCGCGCACGGCGAAGTCCTCGATCATGCGCTCCACGGTGAAGCCCTGGAACGTGCGCATCGCGGCCTCCAGGTCGCTCTCCGTGCAGACCGCGCGATCGACGCCGCGCCCGCTCAACATGCGGATGTAGTCCACGGTCTCGAAATCGAGGGGATTCTCCATGGCCAGCAGGACGCGATTGTCCGTCACGGAGACCGGGATGACGCGCCTGCGCTGAAGTATCTCGGCAGGGACGATGGCCGCCGCCGCCGGCTCGACCCGCACGGTGGCGAAGTCGAGGAAGCGTATCCCCAGGGCGTCCGCCAGGGCCTTCAGGCCGGCCGACTCGTCCCGCCACCCCAGCGCCACCAGGCAGCGCCCCAGCCCTTCCCCGGTGCGGCCGTGCCTCTCCAGCACGCGGCGCACCTGGTCATTGGTGAGCGCGGCGGGCGTCCTCCCTGCCGCGTCTGGCTTGTCTGCAAGAGGTTCCATTCCGACCCTTTAGACAACCCAAGCAGCGAAAAGTTCAGAGCATCGGGGACGTAATTGAACTCTCATCTGGCGGGTGCTGCGGCGCTGCGGTCTCCTGGCTCTGCTGGCACGGCCCTCACGTGACGGAAACGGCGGGGTCTTCCCCGCTTTGGCACAGGAAAGGTTACCACTTCTGTGCCGCACCAATGTTATGTGCGCGGGGAGGGATTGTCAACAGCTTTGCGAGAAGTTTTTCTCGGTTCATCGCGATCGGGACTGCGACGCCGCTGGGGGCCGCCAGGTCCAGCCCCGGTAGGATTTGATGGTTTCGGCCAGCTTGTGGATGTAGTAGAGGTCCCCGCGCGCCATCCACGGCGTGTCCAGGTAGCCCTCCAGCTTCTCGGCCGGCTCGCCCAGCGCCCACGCGCGCAACAGGAAGACCTGGTAGGATTCCTCCGGCGCAACGTACCAGAACTCGGCGTTGATGTTCGTCGTGCACTTCGCCACGTACCAGGCCGGCATCGTCAGCTCGTAGCGGTCGGAGAAAGACTGCAACTCCGGCTTCAGGTGCGCGGCGGCCAGACGCCCCAGCTCCGGCACCGCGCCCAGGAAGGTCACGATGCTCTGCGGGTGGAACCTGTCCAGCGGCGAGTCGGAGAGCTGCAGGCCGTACGGCGACTGACGGGTCACCTGGCGCACCTCGTCCAGCGGGCCCGTCCAGTCGTAGGTTATCATGTGCCCGTGCCACGAGCCCTGGAACCACACGGCCATCCAGTCCGGCTCGTCGGGCAGGACGTAGAATCCGCGCCCGTGAAGGTAGTGGCCGTACCGCCCGAGCGCGTGGCGCCACAGGACGGTCCGCGCGAGCGCGCCCCAGGCGGCGTCCGCGTCCCGGTCGGCCGTCGCGGCCAGCCGGAGGCAGCCGACCAGCCCGGCGAAGTGCAGGTTCGCGTCGTGCACGCCGCCCCAGCCGTTGCAGCAGAGGTCGGTCGGGATCGGCGCGGGCCAGAATCCGAGAGTCGCCCAGTCCTGCCGCTCCAGGTAAGGCTCCAGGATCGCCCGCAGGCCGTCCCACGCCGGACGGTCCGGCCCGTCGGCGCCGACGGCCTCGTAATACTCCGCCAGGTAGTAGAGCGTCTCCTCGGGAATCAGCCCGTTGGCGACGTGGAAGTTGTGCTGGTCAACTTTCTGCTGGTGCTCCGTGAACGTCTCGACGTCGTCGAGCCGGTGCCACTCGCGCCGCGCGCCCTCCCAGACGGGCGTGTGCGCTACGCGCTCCGGCGGGTATTCCTCGCGCTCCCTCTTCATGTAGGCCAGCACGCCGTCCCGCATCGCATCGGGCAGGACGGGCAGCGCCTGCGCCAGCGTGTAGAGCGTCTCGCCGGGGTTGGACCAGGTGAAGCGCGTCTCGTGGCGCCAGTAGGCGCGGTAGCCGGCGCCGTAGCAGTCACGCGCGCAGTACCAGGGCGCCAGGTGGCCGGCGTCGAGCATCTTTCCGACCTCCCCTTCCAGCTCCGCGACGAGTTCCGCGTCCGCCGGGACGGCCTTGCCGACCACGCGCCGCTCATTGACGAGCGCGCCCAGGCCGGAGATGGTGTAGGTGAGGCCGTCGGCGTCCTCGACGCCGCCCCACGGGCCGAAGTACGTCAGAACGCTCGACTCGACGTACGGCGCGGGCCTGCCGCCGGCGGTCAGTTCCAGCGGGAACCCCTGCCGCAGCGCGAGCGCGGCCGTCGGCGGCAGCGGCGCCAGCCGCCGCCCGCCCTCCCGGACCCTGAGCCAGCGGAGGCTCTCGGTCACGCTCACCGCGTCGGGCGCGGCGTCGCGGGCGTAGGTCTCGCGCACCGCGTAAGGCACCTCCCCCAGGTGCGCGTGCCACCAGGCGCACTGTGCGGCGACCTCCTCGGGGAGCCCGCCGCGCCAGGCGTCCGTCTCCGCCGCCAGCGGCAGCAGGTCGCCCCGCAGCGGCACGAGCACGACGGAGTGCGTTCCGCCGCCGGCGAAGGCCACGTGCAGCCCGTTCCGATCCGCGCCGACGGACGCGGGCGGCGAGTCGAAGGCCACCAGCACGGGGCAGTCCGCCTCGTCCAGGACGGGGTTGATCCAGTACTGCCCGTGGTGGAAGTAGGGGCTTCGCGAGGTGGCGATGCCGCCGCCCTTGCCGAACCAGCAGAGGAGCCAGCCGCCCGGGCCGGAGGGCGAGGCGGACTCCCTCACCTCGACGCCGCCCTCGCCCGGCGCGGCGATCCAGGCGGGCGGCCTGCCGGCCTGCCAGACGGGCGTGGCGCGCCCCCGGAACCCCGCGAACGCCCGCCTGCCGGCGAACAGCGTCAGCCCCTGCCCCGCCGTCTGCACCACGAGCGCGGGCGAGACCCGGCTCGCCCAGACGCGCAGGTACGGCTCCTCCGCGCCACCGTACGAGAGCACGACGTGCGACCAGTCGCCCTCCTGCTCGGGCCGGTCGGCGCCGCCCCTGCCCGGCACGCGTATCTCCCCAAGGTCGCAGAACGTCGTCGGCCAGGTGTAGGTGGTCCGCGGGTCCGTCAGCGTGTTCTTCTGGAGGCGCGGCCAGTTGCCCCCGCCGGGGACGATCCTGAAGCCGAGCGCGGGGATGCCCGTCTCGTGCCGGTGCTTCGCCTCGATGCGGAGCCAGCGGTCGGCGCCCTGCCACTCGGGCGTCTCGGCGCAGAGCGCGCCCGCCGCCAGTGCCGCGCCCGTCATCGCCAGGGCAGCCGTTGCGGCGATCAGCTTTCTCATGGCTGCACCCCCTCGTCATGGGCGAAGGCCGCCAGTTGGTGGAACACGATGTGGTAGAAGCGCCCGTCGGCGATGGACGCCGCGTTGTTGCCGCTCTGGCAGTTGTCGCTCATCTGCCACCAGCGCTTGGGCGGCCCGGGGAGGCGCGCCCAGGTCTTGTCCTCGAAGTTGAAGACGCCCGTGTACTGCGCGTTACCCTCCTGGCAGTGCATGACGTAGAGGAACCGGCCGCCGACGGAGACGTTGACCGTCTCGTCGCCGTTGCCGCCCCTCGGCGTACACATGATCTCGACGGCCCGCCCGCGCTCCAGGTCGAACCGGGCCCACATGTGCGAGATGTATATCCACGGGATGACGGCGTTCCCGTCCGCCGTGAGCGCCGGCGGGCAGACCGGCCCGGGCAGCGAGAGGCAGTGGAAGTGCGGCGCGACGTACGCCTGCCTGCCGTCGGAGACGTTCAGCACGAAGAAGTCCTGGTCGTACGGGTGCTCCCTGTAGTGGTCCAGGACGACCTCCTGCGCGTCGAGCAGGAGCTGCGGCATCCGGCCGGCCTTGACCTCCGGCCAGGTCTCGGCCCAGAGCTTCGCGCACTTGTGCTTCGCGACAGCCTCCTCATCGAGCGGCTCCCCGCGCAGCAGGTCCAGCCACGGCTTGTCCCAGGTCGCCTGGAAGACGCGGTCCAGGCTCTCCGCCGGGTCGCTGCCCCAGTTCGAGTTGAAGTAGCGCCGCGAGGGGTGCGAGAGCATCGGCCTGACCAGCACGAACCGGCCCGTCACGACCGGGTGGTAGTCCTTCAGGGACTGGCCGTGCAGGCTGTCGCTCATCCAGACCTGCCGGCCGTCCCGCGCGTCGAAGGCGCGGAGCCTCACGTCCTCGCCGCCGACGTAAACCGTCCCGTCGCGGTACGCGGCGGTCTGGCCGACTGGCACGCCGAGGTGGGCCTGCCAGAGCATCCCACCGTCGGCGAGGTCCAGGGCGTAGAGCACCCCCTGCCGGCAGGGGATGAAGACCTTGCCGTCCGCGACGCACGGCGCCTGCGTGAAGGTGCGTATCCTGCCGGGCGCGGCGAAGGTCCAGGCCGGCTCGCCCGCCGCCGCGTCCAGCGCGACGACCCGGCCGTCCAGCACGGCCGCCACGACCTTCCCGTCGGCGCAGGCGGCGGTGTGCTGGACGGACCCGCCGAGGTCGCGCCGCCAGGCCACCTGTCCGTCGCTCGCGGACAGCGCGTAGAGACTCCCCATCTCGGTCGGCACGTAAACCAGGCCCCGGTAGGTGACGGCCTGGACGTGGCGGGAGACGCGCTCCGGCTGGAAGTTGTGATACCACGCGACCTTGAAGGGCGGGGCGACCTCGTCCCGCGTGAAGCCGGTGCGATGGGGGTCGTGCTGGAGCTGCGGCCAGTCCGACGCGCGCGCGCCGGTCAAAGAAACAACGCACAGGATCAACCACGCGCACGCCGCGACGCATCGTCGCCCGGCCATGGACCGCGCCTCGAACCGGACAGGAGAACCAGGGCTCGTACGGAGGTGATTATATCGGCCTCAGCGGTGCTGTCCAACGTCGCACGGCGCGTCGGCATCGCGCGGTGCGGCAGGCCCTTTGTCACCGGGGTCGGCCTTCAGGATGAACGCCCTCGGGACCTGCCGCGTCAGCGCCTCCCCGGCAGCCTCATCCCCCAGGAGGTAGCGGCGGAAGAACGCGATGCAGTAGTGATTGACCGTGCCGATGACCGGATCGTCCCTTCGCACGTCCCGGGAGGACGGCGCCCCGGCGGCCCGCCTCCCGCGACCGGTGACGCCCGCCCCGCCGAAGTCGAGGTGACGGGCGCCCTCGATCCCCACCAGGAACTTCGGCGTGTGCGCCGACTCGTAGCTCTCAATCATGCCCTCCGTCTTGACCGGCGAGTCCTGCTCCAGCAGCACCAGGTGCTCCTCTTCGCCGAAGACGATCATGACGGGTATCCTGACGGCGGCGAGGCTGCCGGCACGCACGCCCGGGTTGCCGGCGATGGGGACGGCGGCCTTGACGCGTTCGTCGCGGAAGGCCGGGATGAATCCGGCCACGGCCTGAGTCGTCCAGGCGCCGAACGAGACGCCCATCGCGCCGATCCTGTCCGGGTCCACGAGCCCGGCGAGGGGGGACCTCGGGTCGGCGCTCTGCGCCAGGACGTAGTCAATCGCGGCGCGCACCTCGCGGGGGCGGTGCTCGTACTTGACGGCCCCCCCTCCGCGGGCCACGCCGCTGCTGGCGCCGTGCGCCCACTTGAGCCACTCCGCGACCCGCGCCAGAGTCGGGCGCTCCGTGCTGTCCGAATCCATGACGGTGAACTCGTCGCTGAAGTCGGGGGCGGCCACGACGAAGCCGCTCTCGGCGAGCGCCTCGGCGAACGTGGCGCCCATCAGGCCGCACCCGCCGCCGCCGTGGCAGTAGATAACGAGCGGGAACGGCCCCTCGGCGGGCGGCGCGTCCGGGGCGGCGTCGCTGGCCAGAGCCGTGGTGGGGAGCTGGTAGGTCACGCTGCCCTGCCCGCCCTTTGCCGGGTACCAGAACGCGACGACCATCGGCTCCGCGCCCTCGCGCGGCACGCGCAGGATGCGGTAGCCAATCTTGTGCTCGGCCGCCAGCGCCCCGGGGGACGCCGAGGCGGCCCCGACCCACACTATGCAGCCGACACCCAGCAGCCCCAACACGAGCAACCGTCGTGTCATTGCGTTCTCCCGCGGCAGTCAGCCGCAATAAGCGCTCCATCGCCTCCCGGACCACCCCGTCCGTGCGGGGCCCTCACCTCAACCGGGCTCCGCACGGAGCGACGCGCCGTTGGTCTCGATGACCTTCTTGTACCAGTACGCGCTGTCCTTGGGAACCCGCTCCAGCGTCGTGTAGTCGGTGTAGACGAGGCCGACGCGGACCTTGTATCCGAAGGCCCACTCGAAGTTGTCCATGATGGTCCAATGGAAGTAGCCCTCGACGGGCACGCCGTCGCCCATCGCGCGCTCCAGTTCGAGCAGGTGCCGACGGGTGTAGTCGATCCGCTGCGGGTCGTGGACCTTGCCGTCGAGCATGACGTAATCGTTGTTCTGGTGCCCGTTTTCGGTGACGACGATCGGCAGGCCGTAGCGCTCGTGGAAGAAACGGGCAGTCCAGTAGATGCCGCTCGGCGTGATCGCCCAGTCGCTCTGGGTGGTCATGGGATAGCCCGGCGGGCGCGGGAGGACGCGGGGGGCTCCGTCCGGCCCGGCCTCGGCGGCGTGGCCGCTGTAATAGTTGATCGCGCAGAAGTCGAGCGGCTGGCGTATCGTCTCCATGTCGCCGGGGGCGACCTGGGGGGCGTCCGCCCTGTAGAACGCGAGGCCGTCCTCGGGGTAGCGCCCTAGGTAAATCGGGTCGAGCCACCAGGCGTGGTGAAAGCAGGTGCGGTCGGCGACGCTGAAGGTGAGCCGGCGGGCCGCCTCGACGTCCGCGTCCCCGTCGGTCGCCGGGTAGTAGCACTGCCCCGCCGGGACGAGGCCGACCAGGGGCGTCGTCCGCGCGTCGGCGCGGATGGCCTGGACGCCCTTCCCGTGCGCCAGCAGCGCGTGATGGCCCGCCTGAAGCACCTGCGAGAGGCCGAGCCGGATGCCCGGCGCGTGTTCCCCCGTCTGATGGCCGAGCCCGATGAAGCACGGCGGCTCCTCGATGGTGAACCAGTGGCTCACGCGGTCCGATAGGCGCTCGACCACGAGCGCGGCGTAGTCAGCGAACCAGCCGGGGCTGTCCGGGTTCAGCCAGCCGCCGCGCTGGAACAGCGCCTGCGGGTAGTCCCAGTGGAAGAGCATCACCCACGGCTCGATGCCCGCGCCGACAAGCGCGTCAACCAGGCGCTCGTAGAACGACAAGCCCTTCTCGTTGACGGCGCCCGTCCCCTCGGGGAGCACGCGCGGCCACGAGACCGAGAGGCGGTAGGCCGGGATGCCGAGGGACTGCATCAGGGCCACGTCATCCCGCCAGCGGTGGTAGTGGTCGCAGGCGACGTCCCCCGTGTGGCCGCTCCAGACGGCACCGGGCCGGCGGCAGAAGACGTCCCAGACGCTCAGCCCCTTGCCGTCCTCGTAGGCGGCGCCCTCGATCTGGTAGGAAGCCGTCGAGACGCCCCAGACGAAATCCTCGGGGAAGCCCATCTCTCCTATCCTCCATTTACGGCCACAGCCTGCCGGGCCAGCAGCAGCGCGCCGACGCAGACCACGTCCTCGCCGAGCGCGGCCAGCTTCACCTCCGGGCCGGGCTTGAACGCCTCGGTCATGAAGCGCGGTACGCGCGCGGCGACGGCGGCGCGCAGCGGCTCGCCGATAAGCGAGAGCCCGCCGCCCAGCACGAGCACCTCCGGGTGGAACAGGTGCGCCGCCAGGGAGAGGCCGAAGGCGATGTCCTCGGCCGTCTCCTCCAGTATGGCCCTCGCGCCCGGGTCGCCCTCGGCGAGCGCCGGCGCCAGGAACCGCGCCTCGGCCCCGCTCTCCTGCCCTGCCAGCCGGGCGAGCACCCCGTCGGGATGCTCGTTGATGCAGTGCCTTACCTTCGCGTCAACGGCCCAGCCGCAGCAGCGCGACTCGACTGTGGCGCCGCTCTTGTCGAAGCACATCAGCCCGACCTCGGACTCGCCTGGCCGGGCGCCGTGGTAGATGCGGCCGTCGATGACCATCCCGCCGCCCATGCCGCTGCCGAGGGTCGCGTAGAAGACCAGTCGGTGTCCGCTGCCCGCGCCCCGGACGGCCTCGCCGAGGGCCGCCGTGTTCGCGTCGTTGTCCACGCTGACGGGCAGGCCGGTCAGCTCCGCCAGCCAGGTGCGGACCTCGAAGTCAGCCCAGCCCTCGACCTGATAGGAGAGCGCCACGCGGCCCGTGTCCACGTCAACCGGTCCACCGAAGCCGATGCCCACGGCCCGCGGCTCCTCGCCGCCGGCGACGTGCCGGATCGCATCCTCGATCTGCTCCCGGATACGCGCGGCGCCGCGGTCCCTCTCGACGCGCATGTGGCGGCGCTCGACGATCCGGGCCTCCCGGTCGCCCAGGACGACCTGAAGCTTCGACCCGCCTATCTCTATTCCGACGTAACGCTCTTCCATCGCGGCCCGTGCCATACACGGAGATTGATCGCCTCTTGCAGCCGTGAGTGTAGCCGGCAGGTGCCGCAGGTTCAAACGATGGCCGCGCGGCAGGACATGGATGGGAGTTGCATTCCCCGCCGGGCGGGTTTAGGCTTGCAGTGTTGCCGCAAGCGACGCAGCAAGGGACTGGGAGGGACCGGACAAGATGATTACCCGATCGAGTGCGTGCAGGCCGTGCATGGCGGTTGTCGCTCTCCTGGCGTTCACGGCGGGCTGCACGACGGCCCGGGGACAGGAGGAAGCGGCGCCGGAGGTGCGGGGCGCGCTGTCCCCGGAGGGCGTGACGGTTGACCCGCTGATCGCCGAGGGCGAGGCGCCGCCGCCCGTCTGGGCGCCGGCGGCGCCGCAACAGGAGACCACGCGCCCCTACCGCTGCCGCATCGTCAGCTACGCGGACAAGTGGACCCGCCACGGATTCAGCAACTACATGTGGTGGCGCCACCCCAACGGGCCGGTGGGCGAACGGGCGCCGGACTCCGAACTCTACAGCCTCACGCACGACCTGGACGTGGACGGCGACGGCCGGACGGAGGACGACTACGTGGCCTCGCTCGTCTTCAGCCTGACCGAGCCGCTCAGCATCCCCGACTGGCCGATGGCGATGGCCTTCCCGGAGCGGCGCAGCTCGCGCTTCTACGGCGGCGTGAGTTGGTACGTCTCCAACAGCACGCCGGAGCAGTCCCGCTTCTGGGTCGAGCAGGGCTACAACCCGGACCACAGCCCGCCCTTTTACGACGCCCGCGCCGAGGACCACCCCCTCCAGGGACAGGCCAACGAGAAGGTCGTGGACAGCTTCCACCGGCACTACTGGGCCATCGTCTGGAAGAAGGATGACTTCCTGAACGACGGCGACAGGTATCGCGTCACCTTCGACGAGACCAGCCGCCTCGCCTCGATGTGTACGCGCAACTACTGGCTCGGCTACGACGACGTGCGCATGATCGTCCAGGACGGCGAGCAACTCTACATCTCCGACACGGAGCAGTTCGACATCCCGACGAAGGGCTACGCGCCGATGCGCGGGAGGGTCTTCCTGCTCTATCCGACGGTGGCCACGTGGGCGGAGTACGAGCCGCGCGACCACTTCATCCACTTCGACCACGCCCGCGCCCGCTTCGCCAGGCACGAGTTCACCGACGTGCGCGCCGTCGGCTGGTACCTGGCCAAGGACCGGCTGCAGGGAAAGCAGAGCCACATCAAGTGGTACGGCTTCGAGGCGGACGCCGTCGTCCACCGCCCCGCGCAGGGAAGCGTCAACATCGACATGGTCAAGGTGCCGGCCACGGAGGGCGTGCCGGAGTTCTACGCGGCCACCTGCGAGCTGCCCTATCTAGTGTGGAGGGACATTCACCGCTACGGCGATTCGCCGTTCCACACGCTGGAGGCGCGCTACGTCTATCGCAAGGACGGCGACATGGGCAGCATGTTGTTCGGCGAGAGACCCCACGGCCCGGACGAGCCGGCGACGAACTTCACCTGGTACGACGCGCTCGCCATCTGCAACACCCTCTCGGAGATGGAGGGCAAGGAGCCCTGCTACTACGTGGACGCGGAGTTCAACGAAGTGTTCCGCAACGTGCACGTCGCCACGCACGCCGTCGGGCCCGACTATACCGAGCGCAACCTGAAGAACCCGACCTACGAGGAGGTCCCGGAACCGGTGGTTCACGTCAAGTGGGACGCCAGCGGGCACCGCCTGCCGACCGTCGCCGAGTGGCGCGCGGCGGCGGGGAATGCGGGACCGGGCTGGGTCGCGCAGAACAGCGAGGGCACCACCCACCCGGTGGGCAGATCAAAGCCCAACGAGCGCGGCCTCTATGACGCGATCGGCAACGTGTGGGAGCTGGTCTGGACGCACGGAGACGCCTTCGACCCGGAGCAGGCGGACGCGCAGGTCGCCCTGGGCGGGGACTTCCACCACCCGCATGATCCGACCTCTGCGTCGGCCGCGGCGTCGCCCTACGGCGACGAGCCGTACGACGGCGGCCACAACATCGGCCTGCGCCTGGTCTGCCGCGAGAAGGGCCTGGGCAGGCCGGCCATGGGCGCGGCCCCCGGCCAGCCCGGCTACTCGGCTGATCCCGTCCCCGCGTGGTCCTTCCGCAGGGACGAACGGACCGCGGCCCGCACCGAAGAGGCCGAGCCGGAGACCCCGGTCCTGGACATGGCGGCGCTTGAGGGCGGGCAGTTCGTCCGCTTCCCGGAGCGCAACACGATTACCGTCGCGCCGCTGGACGTCGCCAAGTACCCGACCACCTACGCGCAGTGGAAGCGCGTGCTCCAGTGGGCGGAGGCGAACGGTTACACCTTCAGCAAGACCGGCGACATGGGCAGCATGTACTGGTATGCCTTCACGCACCGCCCCGACGAGCCGGTCGTCCAGCTCACCTGGCATGACATGCTGGTCTGGTGCAATGCCCTGTCCGAGATGGAGGGCCGGACCCCCTGCTACTACGAGGACGAGGAGTGCACGGAGGTCTATCGCAGTGCGTTCACCTACCGGGCGCTGAAGGTGGACGGGCCGGAGCTGGTCGCCGCCGAGCCGCACCGCTACGCAGAGTACTCGGCCTACGCCCAGCCGTGGCTGTTCGTCCGGTGGGACACCGACGGCTACCGCCTGCCGACCGAGGCGGAGTTCGAGTACGCCCTGCGCGGCGGCACGCAGACCAACTACTTCTGGGGGACGGACGACGCGAAGAAGGACGATTACACCTGGAATATCCTGAACGCCGGCGGCCGCACGCACCCCGTCGGGCAGAAGCAGCCCAACCCGTTCGGCCTCTACGATGTGCAGGGCAACGTGTACCAATGGCTGTTCAGCCGCTACAGGACCAGGATACCGGGCAGGCCCCCCGAACTGGACACCAACAACCCCAAGCAGAACCCGTACCTGTCCTGGCGGCAGCCGAAAGAGCTGTATTCCCCGCCGGGCGCCGGGATGCTCGTCGCGGGCGGGTCGTTCCTCTACGGCAACTTCAACGTCAACGGACAGCACGGCGTCACGGTGGACTCGCAGAACTCCGTCAACGCGCTCTGCTACTACCCCGACGTGGGCTTCCGGGTCGTGCGCTGCGAGGCGGGCACCCACCCGCGCGACGGGCTGGAGCCGCTGGCAGAGTGGCCGACCGTCATCGAGATAGACCCGGCCGACTACGACCCGCTCCAGGGCGCCGCGTGGCGCGGCAACCTGCTCCGCGCGGGCACGTTCGAGACGCGCGGCGTCCGCCGGCTCAAAGGCCCGAAGTGGAAGTTCGAGACCGGCGGCCCGGTCGAGAGCTCGCCCGTGGTCACCGGGGGCGTCCTCTACGTGGGAAGCCACGACGGCTTCTACGCCCTCGACGCCGGGACCGGCGAGCAGAAGTGGAAGGTGGACGTCCGGGGAGGCGTCAAGTCCTCGGCCTGCGTGGCTGGCGGCACGGCCTTCTTCGGCGGCAACGACGGCAAGCTCTGCGCGGTGGACGCGGCGGGCGGCGAGGTCCGGTGGACGGCGCAGGGCAACGAAGCGCTGACCACCTCCCCCGCCGTGGCCTACGGCGTCGTCTTCGTCGAGGGCGCCTGGGGCTTCGACCCCGAGACTGGGAAGCAGGTCTGGACCACCAGCCGCGGGAGGCTGCGCGGGCAGGGCGACGCCCGCCGCAGCTCGCTCCTCGTCGCACCCGGCGGCGTCCTCTACCAGAACGGCTCGCCCTGCGACATCGTGACGGCCCGCTTCACCAGCGGCGACGGCGACACCTGGGCCAGCCAGAACACCGAGGCCCTCTGGGAGGACATGTTCTTCACGACCAACAGCGGCGTCGGCGGCGCCGTGAACCTGCCCACACTGGTCGCGACCGACCTGGAGACCGGCCGCAAGAAGTGGAGCCGCGAGATCGTCCTGCCCGGGCAGTCCGTGGCCGAGCGGAAAGTAGTGCTCTGTTCGCCCGCCGTCTGGAACAACAAGGTCTACATCGGCTTTGACGGCGGCGCGCTCTTCGCCTTCGACGCCCTGCGCGGCAGCGACCTGTGGACCTTCAAGGCGCGCGACGCCATCCGCTCCTCGCCCTCGATATCGGCCGAGGACGGCGTCCTCTACGTCGGCTCGCACGACGGCAACGTCTACGGCCTCGACGCCGAGACCGGCGAGGAGCTCTGGCGATTCAAGACCGGCGGCAAGGTGACCTCCTCGGCGTGCGTCGCCGACGGCGTCGTCTTCATCGGCAGCGAGGACGGCACTATCTACGCGCTCGAGGGCGAGTGAGGGGCCTCAGTCGCCCGCGCCCTCTGCCGGACGTCGGGCGACGGCCGCGCCAGCGTGTTTGACCCGCACCTTGTAGACGGACTTCCGCGCGGTCACGTACAGCGTGCGCCCGTCGGCGTCGCCGAAGGCCAGGTTCGCGGGCCGCTCCTCCATGCGGATGGTCTCCAGGTGCTCGCCCTTTGGGCTGACGATCCAGACGCCGTCGTAGGCCGTGATGTAAACGTTCCCCTTCACGTCCACCTTGATGCCGTCCGCGCCGAGCCTCTCGGGCCGCTCGGTCCGGATGAAGACACGGTCGTTCGCCAGCGACCCGTCCTCCTTCACGTCGAACGCGCGCAGGCAGTCCTTCTCCGTGTCCGCCACGTAGAGCACCTTCTCGTCGGGGGAGAAGGCAAGCCCGTTCGGCATGGCGAAGTCCCGGACCGCCAGCGTGAGCTTGCCGTCGGGACCGATGCGGAAGACGCCCTGGAAGTCCAGCTCGCGCTGCTCGGCGCGCACCCCGTACGGCGGGTCGGTGAAATAGACGGACCCGTCGGACTTCTCGACCAGGTCGTTTGGGCTGTTGAGCCGCTTGCCCTCGTACTGCGAGGCGAGCGAGGCCGCCACGCCGTCCTCGCCTGTGAGTGAGACCCGGCGGTTTCCGTGCTCGCAGGCGACCAGGCGCAGGTTGCGGTCGAATATCAGCCCGTTCGAGTTGCCGCTGGGGCGCCGATAGACCTCCGGCCCCTTCTCGCCGAGCCGGTAGATCGTGTCGGCGGGAATGTCGCTGAAGACCAGGTAGCCGTCCGGGTGCCAGGCCGGCCCTTCGGTGAACTGGAGCCCCGTCGCCACACGCTCCAGCTCGCCGGCCACGAGCGACTCCTCCTGGGCGGGCGCCGCGGCAACCGCCGCAATCAGCAGGACAACCATGACCATCATCAACTCCTGCATCGTTCCCTCCTACGCTTTGCTGAGCCTCGCGGACTAGAGTCACTCAACCGAACCTCGGGACAATACCTCCAAGACAGGGGTCTTCCTTCCTGCTCACTTCGTCATCCTCTCACGCGGGCCTCCGTAACGGTACTGAGCCATTATCGGTTCGCCCCGCCGGTGCGCAACGACGTCTGTTCGTCCCGCAGGGACGATTGATAGCAGCCCACCGATTCATCGGTGGGGGCCGATGGTTCACCTCCCGCCAGTCCCGTAGGGACGGCTGAACGTCTGGCGGGCCGGCGTCCCGTGCGTTGCCTCATTTCAGCCGTCCCTACGGGACTGGGCCTGTTGCGGTTCGGCCGGAGTCCCAGCAGTGAACTGCTGGGCTATTGTCACGCCGCCCCTCCGGGGCGCCACGAACCGGACATCGCCCGGTCACCGTCCGGCCGCCCCTCCGGCGCGCCGGGCGCCGTGACATTATAGTCCGTCAGGCCACGGCGACAAACTGTGGCTGCCAGGGTCATGCCTCCGGCTCGTGGGGCGCCGGTTGCAGGGCCGCCAGGGTCTCCCTGACGTCGGGGCTTCGGTCGGCCCGCGCTATGCGCTCCAGGTGCGGAACGGCGGCCGGGTTGCCCGCCTTGCGCAGCGCCAGGAGCAACCTCCTCTGCCGGTCGCGGAGCAGCCCGCCGTACCCGGTCAGGGCGGGCACAGCGGGGCCGACGTCGCGCCTGAGGATGCGCGCCAGCGCGCGGACGTCGAGGCCGGGATACCTGCGCTCCTCGAGGAGGAAGGCGACGGCGGCCTCGTCGTTCGACCAGCCCAGCGCCCGTATCGCCGCCCTCCGGACTCGCCGGTCGAGCGTGCTCCGGTACGCCATGAGCAGGGGCTCAGCCCCCCCGGATCCCGGCCCCGGCGGGACGGCCGTGAGCGCCTGGAGCCTCTTCCGCGTCGCGCTTTCCCACGCGAAGGACGCCGCCAGCACAACCGCCGCCGCCGCGCACGCCAGATAGACGGCGTCGAAGCCGCTGACCAGGCCGGCGCCGGCAGCGATCACCAGAAGGCCGTACGGAACGGCGGCCGCCAGGACGGCCTTCGCGACGTTCCCCGCCTGCACGGCGAGCGAAATCGCCAGCCCCGCAGAGAGAGCGGTCGCGACGCCCAGCCCGATGACGATGCTCCCCCGGCCCACGAACTCGAGCCACTCCCCCGTCTGCACGACGAGCAGGTACGAGGCCGGCAGGCCGACCGACCAGATCATCAGCGTCGCGAACGCGCCCAGCAGGCCGTGCCGCCAGCAAAGGTAAACGCTCGCCGCGCCGAGCACCAGCCAGACGCAGACGGGCAGCACGAAGTGGGCGAAGCGGTAGCCGCGCGTCACCAGCGCCTTCACCCGCCCGACGTCCAGCAGGCCCGCGCCCAACATGCCTTCTCGGAAGAGGTCTGAGTCGATGGGACGGGCCGTCGAGGCGACGACGCGGAACGCCTCGGCCGGGGAGAGGTCCGGCGAGTGGGCCAGCACGTAGGCGACCGTGGCCGCCACGCGCGGGGCGGCGAAAGAGGTGCCGCGCGCCTCCATCTGCCGCAGCAGCCATTCGTGCGGCAGGAACTCGCAGTCGATGAAACTGACGTCCCCCGAGGCTGCGATGTCCACGTGCGGACCGTAGTTGGAGCGGAGCGCCTTGCCGCCCGGCGTCGCGCTGGCGACGGCTATCACGTCGGGGTAGGCGGCGGGGTACCCGGGCGCGTCCGTGTCGTCGTTGCCCGCCGCCGCCACGACGAGGACCCCCGCGGCCGCCAGGCGCCCTATCAAATCCTCCTCCTCGGCGCCGGGCTCGGGCGAGGAAAGGCTGACGTTGACGACGACGCGCGCGTCCGGGTGTCTCCCGACGTAATCGAGGACGGAGCGGAGGCCGTCCAGGTAAACTTCGCGGTCGATGCCTTCGCCCAGGCCCTCAACGGGAACGGAGACGAGGCGGGTGCGGCAATAGCTGAGGATGACCCGCGCCACCAGGCTGCCGTGGGTCACGTCGGAGGCCTGGAGGCCGGCCACGCGGCCCTCGACGAAGTCACGGTCCACCTCCGAGTCGAGCACGAAGATGACCGGCGCCCGCTCGTCCGCCGGCGCCCGGGGGGAGCAGCCGACCGCCAGGACGGCCAGCCAGACAAGGTACACGCGCCAGGTCACGGTCCGCCCTCCACGCGTCGGGCGCCCCGCCCGCCGCACAAAACGGCTGACAGCATGAAGCGCGGAGACCGCGGAGAACAACAAGACAAAGGAATGCAGAACATCTTATCCCGGCTCTGCGGTCTCTGCGCTCTCTGCGGTGAATCCGTTTTGCCCGGCGTTCTCACGCGTCCACAATGCATCCGCGCAGGTAGGCGGCGAAGCGGCTGACGCCGCCGACCGGGTCCTCCGGCTCCTCGTACTCGATGGACAGGTAGCCCCGGTAGCCGGCCTCGCGCATGATGCGGACCACCTTGCGGTAGTCCACCTGCTCGCGCCCGTCGCCCTGCCGAACGGTCACTTTGGCGTGGGTCGTGACGGTGCTGGGGGCGCACCGCGTGTATTGCCCGTAAATGTCGCCCGTGAAGTTGCCGAAGTCCAGGTTCAGGCCGACCCAGGGGTCGTCCGCCATGTGCTCGATCAGGTCGAGGACGCCGGCGGCGTCGGAGGTCAGTCCGCCGTGGTTCTCCAGGGCCAGGACAACGCCGGCTACGGCGGCGATTCCGGCGCACTCGGCCAGGCCGTCGCGGACCCACCCGCGCGCCGTCGCCTCGTCAACGCCGTCCGGCTGCGGGCCGGCGAAGACGCGCAGCACCGGGGAGCCGAGCCGGGCCGACTTGACCAGCCAGTCCTTGACGTGCTCGATCTGCTTGCGGCGCGCGTCGGCGTCGGCGTTGCTGAAGTTGCCCCCGACGGCCGTCCCGCTCACCTCCAGGCCCCGCCTGAAGACCTCTCGCTTCATGTAGTTCAGGTACTCGTCGGTTTCCTGGGGGAAGTAGTACTGGGTCAGCTCGACTCCGTCGAATCCGAGCTCGACGCACGTGTCCAGGAAGGACTCCATGCTCATCCCGCCCGCTTTCAAAAGGTCCCTGTACGAGTATGCACAAGTCGCCAGCTTCATGCCGCCCTCCTGTGTCGCCCCGCGCCGCCGTTCAGGCAACGGCCGTGTGCTGGACCTCGCTGTCGCCCTGCACGCCGTGGCTCTGCGGGGGCTGGGGGAAGTAGATGCTCGGGAACATCGCTGCCAGCCGGTCGGCCTCCTCGGGCCGCCGGCCGATGATATTGTCGCGTTCGCGCGGGTCCTCGACCAGGTCGTAGAGTTCGTCCTCCTCGTCCCCGCCGCAGAAAGACGCGTGGTCCTGCCGCAGCGAGTCGAGCATGATGACGACGAAGTTCATCGGGCGTCCTGTCAAGAGCGCTCCAAAGGGAGAATGCCGTACCTTACGCGACCCCCGACGGGTTGTCAAACGGCCGCGAAGCGGGCCCGGGGAAACCTCGGTTCGCTCTCTCTACAGAGGCTCGCGTAAGAGGGTGACGAAGTGAGCAGCGGGAAAACCCCTGTCTTGCAGGCATTGTCCCGAGGTCCGGTCGAGTCACCCTGGTCCGCGAGGCTCAGTTCACGTTCGGCGCCCCGGAGCGGCGGCGTGAGGGTGAGCCGGCGATGTTTGATTCGCGGAGGCCCGGAGGGGCGGCCCGCCACACGTTCAGCCGTCCCTGCGGGACTGGCGGGGGGTAGGCCATCGGTTCCCACCGATGAATCGGTGGGCTATTATCGGGCGTCCCTACGGGACGGAGGGAGGTCGTTGCCCGCTTATCTGGCAGGCATTGTCCCGAGGTCCGGTCGAGTCAGCCTGGTCCGCGAGGCTCAGTAATGCACACTGACTGCTCAACTGAGACTTGACTTCCGGCGCTCGGCTCCTATAATCTACGGGACGTTTGGTGCGAGAACAGAACAGGGAAGGCCGACGGACCGCCGAGGGAGGAATAGATGAACGCTTTGACCAAGGTGTTGGTGGTTCTGGTGCTGGTTCTGAGCGTCGCCTTTGCCGCCGCGGAGATGGTGCTCTACCGCAAGAGGGAAGACTTCGCCACAAAGTACCGCGAGGCAAGCGAGCAGTTGCAGACAGCACAAAGGGACCTGGAGACGAGAAACGGCGAACTGTCCGACCTGAAGGGGCAGACCGACCTCACCATCGCCGGGCTGCGCCAGCAGGTCCTGACCCTTGAGGACCAGGTGAAGGACGAACAGGCCCGTGCCAACGACCTGAACACCTCCCTCGAGCAGGAGAGGGCCAACGTTGGGCGGCTAACCGAGGCCACCCAGAGCCAGCAGACCAGGATTGACACCCTCCTGACGTCGCTGGACGGGCTGAAGACGCAAGTCACCGAGTTGCAGGGCATCATCACCACCAAGGAGAACTCCATCAAGGGGTTGCAGGACACCGTGGTCCAGAGGGACACCACGATAACGGACCTGACGGTCGAGCTCACGCAGGTCAAACAGGTCAAGACCGAACTGGCTGAGGAGAAGGGCCGGCTCGACGGCATCATCGCACAACTGCGCACCCTGGGCTTCCGCATTCCGCCCGCGCCCACCCCGCCCATCAACGCCCTGGTCATCAGCGCCGACAACGCACTGGGGACGGTAGTTATCAACAAGGGCACCGACGGCCAGGTGAAGCCGAACACGCACTTCACCCTCTATGACGATGAGGGGTTCATCGCCACGCTGGTGATCCATGAGGTCTCGGACACCGTTGCGGGGGGCCGCGTGATCCGGACCGCCGAGGGCAGGCAGGTCCACGTCGGGGCCAGCGCGACCACGGAGATACAGCTCGACTGAGCCGGCATCCGTTCCCTGACTATCACAGCAGAGGCAGCCGAAATGACAGACAACAAGATGCTGCAGGGCCTGCTCCTCATCTGTATCGTTTGCCTGTTGGGTGCGACGGCCGTCACCTTGCTCGATTATAGCCGCTACACGGAAGATGGGTCGGCCCGCGTGGCGGCGGCGGCGGAAGCGGCGCCGGAAACTGCCACGGCGCCGGAGAGCGCTTCCGTGCTCCGGCTGGCCCCTGAGGACACCTGGGCCGTCGGGATTGTCGACGTCAAGGCGCTGCTGGCCGCGCAGATCATCCAGGCCCTGAAACCCGAGGCCGAGCCCGGGATGCCTGCCATGGACCCGACGCAGATGGCCCAGGGGGTGGACTCGGTTGCCACGTTCGGCTTCACGGCCGGCGAGGAGATGCTCTGGTGCGCCCTCGTGGAGTGCCAGGAGGGCGCACGGGCGGCGCTCGAACAGCAGATTGTGCAGATGGGCGAACAGGTGACGGTGGCGGGCCTGACCGCGTACGCCATCAAGCCGCCTGCCGCGGAACCAGGGATGGCGCCCATGGCCCCCGCTGACATCCCCGGCGTGCCCGACTTGTCCGCGCAGGAAGGCGTGCTGGCGTTCGCTGACGACACCACGCTCCTGGCCGGCTCCTCGGAGAGCGCCCTGGGCACGATGATCGCGAACTACCAGGGCGACTCGGGCGCCGGCGTCGGCAGCGAGTTGCAGCAACTGCTCCAGGGACAGGCCGGCAGTCAGGTCCAGTTCGCCGCCGTCCTGCCCGGCGCGCTGAGTGATCTCGTGCCCGAGGGGCAGGCGGGTGAGGTGCCGGCGGGTCTGGCGAGCCTGAAAGGCGGGGCCCTCGGCGTCAACCTGGCTGCGGACGTTAAACTTGCCGCAATGCTCCGGCTCGGCACGGATGCGGACGCACAGCAAGTCGTGCAGGAAGCCACGGCCCAACTGGACCCGCTGAAGCAACAGGTCCAGCAGATGGCACAGGCCGACGCCGCGATGCAGCCCCTGGCTGACGCGGTCAACGGCATATCGGTCTCATCCGCCGGGACCGACGTGAACATGTCGGCGACCCTGACCGCCGATGCCATCAAGAGCCTGCCCGCGTTGGTGATGGCCGCCATGATGGGCGGCATGGGCGGGGCGATGGACATGGGCGGCGAAGCGATGCCCGAGCCGGCGTTCGATTTCGGTACCGAATAAACGGCGGCTCCGAGCGGGCCACCCCAGGCAGCCACCGGGGAACAGCGCAGGTCACGAGTGACAGGAAACAAGGCCAGGTGAGCCTCGAAGCCGTTCGGAGGCTCACCTGGCCTTTTGCTTCGTGGGCGGGAATTCTTGGACATCGCCCCCGCCGGACATTATAATTGCGCCGGGACACGGCGCCACCGGCGAGAGGAGCCATGGCAATGGCTGGAGGTTTGGGGCTCTCCATGCACAGGGCACTCAACTGGTTGATGAGCCTGGGGGCAAGCGACCTCGGCATTGACCTGGGCACGGCGAACACGCTCGTCTGCGTGCCGGGCAAAGGCGTTGTGCTGATGGAGCCTTCCGTCGTAGCCGTCAAGACCGGAACCAGCCCGCCCGTAGTGCCCCTGAACGGCCGCGCCGTCGGCTACGAAGCCAAGCGCATGATCGAGCGCACGCCGGAGAACATCAAGGCCATTCGCCCCCTGAAAGACGGCGTGATCGCGGACTTCGAGATCACCGAGATCATGCTGCGCTACTTCATCGAGAAGGTGCAGAGCCGCTCCTGGGGCGTCCGCCCGCGCATCGTCGTCAGCGTGCCCAGCGGCATCACGTCGGTCGAGAAGAAGGCCGTCAAGAGCAGCGCGATCAACGCCGGCGCGCGCCGCGTCTTCACCGTGCCCGAACCGAAGGCCGGCGCCATCGGGGCCGGGCTCAAGATCAGCGAGCCAATCGGCACGATGGTGGTGGACATCGGCGGCGGAACCACGGAGGTCGCCGTTCTGAGCCTGGGCGAAGTCGTCACCCTGGAGAGCCTGGGCGTGGCCGGGGACGAGATGGACGACGCCGTCATCACCTACGTGCGGGACATGTACGGCCTGGAGATAGGCCACCGAACCGCCGAGGAGGTGAAGATCGCCATCGGCTCTGCCTATCCGCTCCAGGAAGAGGTCAGCTACGAGATCCGCGGCAAGGACATCGCCGCGGGCCTGCCCAGGCGGCTGGAGATCTCCAGCGCCGAGATACGGGAGGCGATAAGCGCCCCCATCCACCGCATCATAGACGCGGTCAAGTCCTGCCTGGACAAGACCCCCCCGGAGCTGGCCAGCGACCTGCTGAACAGCGGCATCACGGTCCTCGGCGGCGGCGCGCTCATCCCGGGCATCAAGGAACTGATGGCCGAGGAGACGGGCCTTGAGGTCGGAATCGCCGACGATCCCCTCACTGCCGTGGCCCGCGGCACCGCCATACTGCTGGAGCGGCTCGACGAGTTCGCGGACCTCCTCGCCGAGGATTGACCGGTCTCGAAGGAGCTTTTGCCCGCGGGCTCACACGGCCAGACTACTGCGTGCGAAGCCCGACCGACCTGCGCGCCTCATTGCACCCGCGCTGCGACCGGTGCTCATCCTCGGAGTCGTGCCCATGCCGGGGAACATGAGGACGAGGGTGGTGGCCTTTCGCACCATGCCGCTTCCCGTGGAGGCTGTGCGAACCATGTCATCCCGAGGCGGCGCCTGAAGGGCCGCCGAGGCTTGCGCGCCGTACGGCGTGGATATCCGTGCGCCGGAAGGGCGCTTTTGTCGCATAATCGAGATTCCCGCCGCAAGGCGGGCAAGCCTCGTCCCGCCTGAGTGGGACTCGGAATGACGGATTCCCGGCGCGCGTCGCGCTCCCCATGTGCAGGGACGGCTGCTCGCACGGGACGACAGATGAACTGAAACCCGAGTAGGGGCCAAGGCCCGGCCCCAGGATTCGCACCATGGCTGCCGACCTGCCGCCTGAAACGCAAGAAACCGGCCCGGTCCCTTCCCTGTACCGGAGGCGCGGCTACCGGCACACGGTGAGCTGGGCCTTCTACGGCGCCTTCTTCGCCATCGTCATCGGCCAGGGTCCCTTCGTTATCCGCCAGCTCGGCGGGACGGCGCTCCAATCGCTCATGGTGAACGTCGGTCTGGCCGTGCCGCTCGTCTTCGCCGTGCTCTGGGTCCCGTTCGTCGAGCGCCGCAACCCGGTCCGGCTCACCGGACTTCTTCTGGGTGTGGCGGGGGTACTGCTGGTGTTCAGCGGCCTGGCGAGCGGCCTGTGGTCCTTCGTGCTGGTGCTGGCGGGCGGGACGATGCTGGCGGCCCTTTCGCGGCCGAGCCTCGGCGCGGCGCTCCGGCAGGTTTACCCCGACCGCTGGCGGGGCAAGCTGCTCAGCCTGCCCAACACGGCCTCCATGCTCGTGCGCGTCGTCTGCCTGGTTTTGGTGGGGCGGTTGCTGCGTCGGGACATCGGGCTGTACCGGTGGGTTTTCCCGGCGGCCGGCGTCTGCCTGGTTGCGGGCGGCCTGCTGTTCCGCGGGATCGGGGGGAGCCGGGGGACGAGGATTGAGGCCGACGGAACGGACGCCCGCAGCGCCGCACGCCAGATGGCGGACGGCGTCCGTGACGCGTTCGGCAACCGCGTGCTGCTGATCTTCCTGCTCGGCTACTCCATAACGGCCTGCGGCGGCGTGCTCTGCGGGAACGCGCTCCCCCTGTTCGCGCGGGACGACCTGGCCCTGACGACCGAGCAGTGGGGCTATGCCAGCGCCGGGAGCATGTTGGCGATACTGGTCAGCTTCTACGCGTGGGGCGTTCTGCTGGACCGTTTCGGCGCCCCCTTCACGATGGTCCTTTCGTGGGTGTTCCTGTGCGGCATGATCGGCGCGCTCTACCTGGTGCGGAGCTGGTCCGTGTTCTTTCTTCTGATGGCCGGGCGGGGCGTCTTCGACGCGGGCAACATACTCGCCTTCTTCCCCGTCGTGATGCACTTCACCGACTCCGACCGCACGACGAGCGGCATGGCGCTGCACTTCACCCTGTGGGGCATCCGGTGGGTGCTGATGATTCTCCTCGTGGTCCTGGTGGTGGACGCGCACCTGTTCGCCGTGCGGTACCTGTTCCTGGTGAGCATGGCGCTCGTGGCCGTCGGGACGGCCGTGATGGCCGCCGTCTGGCGCTGCGACAGGCGCCGCCCGACGGCCGGCCGTTGAGGTGGCCCCGCGCGTCCGTTTGCCTTATCATGGCCGCTCCGCTGGCAGCGGGGGAGCGGTGAAGACGTGAGCTACCGGATCGGCATGGACGTCCTGAACCTGAGGCCCGCCCCGCGCCCCGCGCACACCGAGTACTGCAGCAACGACGCCCTCGTCCGCGCCGTCACCGGGCTCGACCCGCTCAAGAATGGGCGCGCCTGGCGGGCGTTCCAGGACGCCTGGCAGATCGACCTCGTCTGGGTCACCAACGACGGTCCCGTGCCGTGGAACGAGAGGGGAAGGACGACGGACATGGGGCACGCCGTCTTCCTGGAGGGCGGGCGGGACAAGCGGCCGGCCGCGCCCTGCCCGTTCGCCTCCGTCGAAGACGTCTGGGAGTTCGACGCCGTCGAGGAGTACGGCCTGCCCGATTTCGACGGCCTCGTCAGCTACTACGAGCAGTGGCACCACGAGGGCCAGGCGGCCAACCCGGAGCAGGTCTGGCCGGGCGGCTACTACAAGACCATCGTCTCCGGCGCCATCGAGGCGTTCGGCTGGGACATGCTGCTTTCTGCGGCAGCGGACCAGGCCCGGTTCGAGCGCGTGCTGGACGGCTTCTTCCGGCTCAGCCTGCACCACTATCGCGCCTGGGCGGAGACCTCCGCCGAGGTCTTTATCTGCCATGATGACATGGTCTGGAGCGAGGGGCCGTTCATGCACCCGGAGTTCTACCGGGCGGCGATCTTTCCGCGCTACCGGGCGCTCTGGGACGTGCTGCACCGCAAGGGCAAGCGGGTGCTCTACTGCTCCGACGGCGACTTCACCATGTTCCTGCGCGACCTGGCCGACGCCGGCGCGGACGGCTTCATCTTCGAGCCCCTTGTGGACCTGGAGGCCGTGGTGGGGGACTTCGGCGGCACGCACGTCATCGTCGGCAGCAAGGTGGACTGCCGCACGCTGACCTTCGGCACGCCGGAGGGTATCCAGGCCCAGGTGGACGCGACGCTGGAGTTGTGCGCGGACTGTCCGGGCTTCGTCTTCGCCGTGGGGAACCACGTTCCGAGCAACGTCCCGGTCGAGAACGCGCTGTTCTACTTCGATTATCTCAGCAGCCACTGGCACAGGTAGGGGGGTACTCCATGTCTGACGACGCCGGCCCGGTTCTCTGGCACGCCCTGCCGGTTGCATCCGTGGCGGAGCAGCTCGGGGCGGATATCGTCGAGGGGCTCTCCGGCAGGGAGGTGCGGCGGCGGCTGCTTCGCTTCGGCCCGAACCAGCTCCGGCGCGCCCGGTCGGTGCCCTGGTGGCGCGTGTTGGCCGCCCAGTTCAAGAGCCTGGTGGTCCTGCTGCTGGTGTCGGCCGCCGTCGTCGCCTTCGCCATGGAAGACGTGCTGGAAGGGCTCAGCGTCGCGGTCGTGATCCTGCTGAACGCGGGGATCGGCTTCGTCACGGAGTACCGGGCCGGCCGGGCTATGGAGGCGCTCCAGAAGCTCGGCGCGGCCGATGCCGTCGTCCTGCGCGGCGGGACGCGCCTGACGGTGCCCGCCACCGACGTGGTCCCCGGCGACCTGCTGGTCCTGAACGAGGGGGACTCCATCGTGGCGGACGCCCGGCTCGTGGAGTCCGCCGGCCTCCAGGTGGACGAGGCGGCGCTGACGGGCGAGTCGGTGCCCGTCGTTAAGACGGTCGCCCCGCTCGACGATGCCGAGACGGCGCTTGCGGACCGCCTGAACATGGTCTTCAAGGGAACCCACGTCGCCGGGGGGAACGCCCTGGCCCTGGTGACCTCGACCGGGGTGAGCACGGAGATCGGCCATGTCAGCGAACTGGTCAGCGCGACCGAGGACGTGGAGACGCCCCTGGAGAGGCGGCTCGCCCGCATGGGGCGCAGGTTGATCGTTTTCTGCCTTGGCGTGGCAGCCCTGGTTGCGGTGCTGGGCATCGCCCGGGGGCGGGAGACCTTGCTGATGATCGAGGCCGCCATCGCGCTGGCGATCGCGGCTGTGCCGGAGGGGCTGCCCGCCGTGGCGACGATAACGCTCGCCGTCGGCATGCGCAGGATGGTGCGCCGGAACGCGCTGGTGCGGCGGCTGCCCGCCGTCGAGACGCTCGGCTCGGCCACGTGCATATGCACGGATAAGACCGGCACGCTGACCCGGAACGAGATGACGGTCTCGCGGGTCGCCGTGTGGGGCCGGCAGGTCGAGGTCTGGGGCTCCGGCTACGCGCCGGAGGGCGAGTTCGTCGAGGCGGGGAAGTCAGTGGACGCTGCCGAGGACCCGCAGCTTCGACCGCTCCTGGTGGCCTCGGCCCTTTGCAGCAACGCCACGGTCGAGGGGAGTCCGGCGGGCGAATGGGTGGTGACCGGCGACCCGACCGAGGCCGCCCTGGTGACGGCGGCCGCCAAGGCGGGGCTGCGGGCCGGCGAGTTGCGCCGGACCTACGTTGAGCGCAAGGAGTTCCCCTTCTCCAGCGACGCCATGATGATGGGCACGGTCAACGAGGGGCTGGGCGAGGGGCTCGCGCCCGGCGGGGGCACGGCCCTCTGCGTGAAGGGGGCGCCGGCGAGGGTCGTCGAGCACTGCTCGAGGCTGAGGACCCCGAGCGGCGAGCGGGACCTGGACGCGGCTGCCCTCGGCAAAGTCCTCGCCGAGAATGAGGCGATGGCCGGCGAGGGGCTGCGCGTGCTCGGGGTTGCGTACCGTTCGCTCGAAAGCGTGCCGGCCGACGCGGGTGACGCCTACCGGGAGTTGACGTGGCTGGGCCTGGTGGGCATCGCCGACCCGCCGCGCGAGGAGGTGCGCGAGACGGTGGACATTCTGACCGGGGCGGGGATAAAGACCGTGATGATAACCGGCGACCAGCCGGCGACGGCCGCCCGCATCGCGGCGGCGGTGCATGTCGCTCCGGAGGGGGCAGATGTTCTCACGGGAGCGGACATTAATCCGCTCGATGATGACCAGTTGACAGAGGGGGTGACGGCGGTGGAGGTCTTCGCGCGCGTCAGCCCGGAGCAGAAGGTGAGAATCCTCCGGGCGCTCCAGCGGCGCGGCGAGATATGCGCCATGCTCGGCGACGGGGTGAACGACGCGGTGGCGCTCAAGGGCGCCGACATCGGCGTGGCCATGGGCATCAAGGGCACCGACGTGGCCAAGGAGACGGCCGACATGGTCCTGCTGGACGACCGGTTCGTCACCGTCGGGCACGCCGTGCACCAGGGCCGCATCATCTACTCGAACATCAAGAAGTTCATCCATTACCTGTTCAGCTGCAACCTGAGCGAGATATGCACGATGCTCCTGGCCTCGCTGCTGGGCCACCCGCTGCCGCTGCTGCCTCTACAGATATTGTGGCTCAACATGATAACCGACGTGCTGCCCGCCCTCTCGCTCGCCATGGAGCCGGGCGAGAAGGACGTGATGCGGCATCCGCCGCGCTCGGCGGACGCCGCGCTGCTGGACGGCCGCACGGCGAAGTCCATCGGCGGCTACGCCTTGCTGATCACGGTCTGCACCGTCGCCGCGTTCCTGTTCGGCCATCACGTGCGGGGGAACGTCGCCGGCGCGGCGGTTACGATGAGCTTCCTGACGATCGGCTTCGCCCAGCTCTTCCACGTCTTCAACTCGCGCAAGGAGCGGGGCGCGCTGCGGGGGCGCGAGTGGCTGGGCAATCCGTTCGTGCTGGGCGCGGTGGTCGTGACGGTGGGGCTCCAGCTTGCGGCGGTCTACGTGCCGGCACTGCGCCTTGTCCTGAAGACGGTGCCGCCGACGGGGGTGGACTGGCTCGTGATCGCCGGGTGCTCCCTGGCGCCGCTCATCGTTGGACAGGCGGCGAGGCGGGTGGCGGACGCTCAGGCGCGGCGGGTGCGCACGGCCTCGTAGAAGCTGCCGCAGAGCCGGCGGATCTCCTCGATGCGGGCCAGCCTGTCGATCCAGTCGGATGCTATGCTCTCCCGCCCGTAGTAAACCCCGGCCAGCCCGCCGGCAACGCACCCGACCGTGTCGGTGTCCCCGCCCAGGTTCACTGCGACGAGCAGCGTCTGGCGGAACCCCTGGCCCCTCAGGAAGCTCCAGATGGCCGCCTCGAGCGTCTCGACCACGTATCCGCCGGAGCGCACCTGGAACCGGTCCAACTGCCCGACCTTCATGGACAGCACGGTCTGAATGTGCTCCCTCTCGGCCTCCCACGGTTCGCCCCGGTAGTGGCGGCGGGCGTGCTGGATGGCCTCCTCGATGGCCGTCTTGCGTTCCAGGCCGTCGAGCAGATAGGAGACGATCAGGCAGTAGATGCCGCAGCACATCATGGCGCGGGGATGGGCGTGGGTGATGGCGGACACCTCGTGCGCGGCCGCGAGCATCTCGGTGCGGTTGTGCCGGAAGTGGAGCGCGACGGGGAGGGTGCGCATCAGGGAACCGTTGCCGTTGGCGCCTTCACCGCTCAGGCCGGCTGAGACGGCGGCAGTGCCGACGCTCATGCGCTGCATCGCCGCGGCGGTGGTGGCGCCGTAGCCGAACGGCAGGCCGTAGGGCGTCCAGCGCCCCTCCCGCCACCAGGCCAGGAACGCAGCGCCGACGGCTTCGGGCCGGTATCCGCTGCACAGGCTGTCAGTGAGCGAGAGGAGCAGTGAACTGTCGTCGGACCATGCGCCGACCGGTTGGCCGTGGGGGCCGCCTCCCGTCATTCCCTCGATGGGTTCCACCGCGAGCGAGTCGCGCAACGCGCCCTCGAACGGGACGCCGAGGGCGTCCCCGACGACGGCGCCCAGTATGCCGCCGCACACTCGCTCTTCCAGGCTGAGGCCCCTTGCCATGCATCTCCAACCGCGCGGGGCGGGTTGTTAGCCGACGTTGATGCTCATCAGGAACTCGGCGTTGTTCTGCGTCTTGGCCAGCTTGTCGTGCAGCAGTTCAACGCTCTCGATGGGGTTCATCTCGTTCAACATGCGGTGGAGCAGGCGGACGCGCTTGAGCTCCTCAGGGTCGAGCAGGAGCTCTTCCTTGCGGGTGCCGCTGCGGGTGATGTCCAGGGCGGGCCAGATGCGCCTGTCGGCCAGGTTGCGGTCCAGGTGGAGTTCCATGTTGCCCGTGCCCTTGAACTCCTCGTAGATAACCTCGTCCATTCGACTGCCCGTCTGGACCAGGGCGGTGGCGATGATGGTCAGGCTGCCGCCTTCCTCGATCTTACGCGCGCTGCCGAAGAACTTCTTGGGCTTCTGCAGGGCGCTTGCCTCCACGCCGCCGCTGAGTATCTTGCCGCTGTGCGGCATCTCGGTGTTGTGCGCTCGGGCCAGGCGCGTGACGCTGTCGAGCAGGATGACCACGTCGCCGCCGAACTCCACGACGCGTCGGGCCTTCTGCAGGACCATCTCGGCGACCTGGATGTGCCGGCTGGCCGGCTCGTCGAAGGTCGAGCTGATCACCTCGGCTGCGGGCACGGTCCGGCGCATGTCGGTCACTTCCTCCGGCCGCTCGTCGATCAGCAGGATGATGAGCTTGACCCCCGGGTTGTTCTGGGCGATCGAGTTGCCCATCTTCTGCAGCAGAATGGTCTTGCCGGTTCGCGGCGCCGCCACGATGAGGCCCCGCTGGCCCTTGCCGATGGGCGTGACCAGGTCCACCATCCGCATGTCTATCTCGCTGGACTCCCTCTCCAGGATCAGCCTTTCGGTGGGGTGGTAAGGCGTCAGGTCCTCGAAGACGGCCAGGTTGGTGACAGCCTCCGGGTCCTGGAAGTTGACCGCTTCCACCTTGAGCAGGGCGAAGTAGTGCTCCTTGTCCTTCGGCGGGCGAATCTGCCCCATCACCAGGTTGCCGGTGCGCAACCCGAACCGCCGTATCTGGCTGGGCGAGACATAGATGTCGTCCGGGCTGGGCAGGTAGCTGTAGTCGGGCGACCGCAGGAAGCCAAAGCCGTCCGGCAGCACTTCCAGAACGCCTTCGCCGTAAGTGGCCCCCGCCTTGGCAACGCGTTTCTTGAGCAGCACGAAGATCAGTTCCTGCTTCTTCATGCCGCTCAGGTTCGTGATGTTCTCGGCCTTTGCCACCTGCTGAAGCTCCTTGACGGTCATCTTCTGCAGGTCCGATATGTGCAGTTCCTCCGCCATCGTGCCGGTGGCCGTCTGCTGGGGGCCGTTGTCGCGATCTCCGTTCAGGTTGCCGTTGTTGGGGCGCCTGTCTCTCCTTCCGTCAGCCATCTTAACCTCCGTCTGCTTCTTCGGGTGTTCTTCCAGTCTGGGGGGGCCCGGACACGCCCCGGCGACCGCTGCCAACCGCGCAGAGGTCCGGCCAGAGCGCCTGCAACTGGCTTTCCAGTTCGCCCGTGTCCCCGACGTTCCTTATCACGAAATCTGCAAGTCTTCTCTTCTGCCTCACGGGAACCTGCGCGTGAGTTCGCTTCTCGAACTGGCCGCCGTCCATGCGGCGGCCCGTCAGCGCCCGCTCCCGCCGCAGCCGCTCCGGTGCCTCGACGAACAGCAGCGCGTCGCAGAGCTCAGTGTGCAGGTCCGTCTCTACGAGCAGCGCGGCGTCCAACGCGATCAGGGGAGCCCTGTCGTCGCGCCGCAGTTGGCGAATCCGCGAACGGATCCTCTCCAGAATAGGAGGATGGACAATGTCATTGAGCTTCCGGGTCAACTCGGAGTCGCCGAACACGGTCTCTGCCAGTCGAGGGCGATCAACCTCGCCTCCCTCGTCCAGTATGCCGCGCCCGAACGCCTCCGTCAGTCGGGCCTTCACGACGGGCGACGCCAACTGCCGGTGGCCGATCCCGTCGGCGTCCACCACTGCCGCGCCGCGGCGCCTGAGCATCTCTGCCACGGTGCTCTTGCCGGCGGCCAGGCCCCCGACAATCCCGATTACGGGCGCCGTGCTCCGCCGTGTGGTGGTTTCTCTCATTTCGTCTCCGCCCAGTTCTTCCCGACGGCCGTATCCACCTTCAGCGGCACGTCGAGCTTCAGCGCCCCGGTCATCTTCTCCGTCACGAACCGGCGGACCTCGTCCAGGTCAGCGTCGGGGCACTCGAAAACCAGTTCGTCGTGTATCTGCAGGAGCATGTGAGAGCGGTCGCTCACCTGCGTCAGGCCTGCGTGTATCTCAATCATCGCCCGCTTGATAAGGTCCGCGGCCGAGCCCTGTATGACCGTGTTGACGGCGATGCGCTCGGCGGCGCTGCGCGCGGCGCCGCCGCCGCGGATGCCCTCGATGCGCCGCTTGCGGCCCGCCAGCGTCCTTACGCAGCCGTCCCGGCGGGCGCGGTCTATGGCCTGCCCCATGAACTGCTTCACCTTCGGGTAACGCTCGAAGTACTCGCTGATGAACTCCTCCGCTTCCGGCAGGGGCACGTCGATCTGCCGGCTCAGGCCGTAGGGGCTCAGGCCGTAGATGATGCCGAAGTTCACAGCTTTGGCCTGCTGCCGCATCAGGGCGGTGACGTCGTCCTCGTCCACGCCGTTGACCTGGGCCGCCACGAAGCGGTGGATGTCCCGGTCCTCGTGGAATGCCCGGCTGAGGGCGGGGTCGCCCGAGCAGTGCGCCATGATGCGCAGCTCCACCTGCGAGTAATCGGCGCCCAGCAGGGACGTGTCCGGCTCGCCCGGCACGAAGGCCCGGCGTATCCGCCGCCCCAGCGCCGTGCGCACCGGTATGTTTTGCAGGTTCGGGTCGCTGCTGGACAGGCGGCCCGTGGCCGTTACGGTCTGGTTGAAGGATGCATGGATGCGCCCGGTCTCCGCGTTGACCATCCCCGCCAGGGCGTCCGCGTAGGTGGGCTTCAGCTTGTTCAGCTCCCGGTATTCCAGCACGTGGCCGGCGATTGCGTGTTCGCGCTTGAGGTCTTCCAGAACGTCGCTGGCCGTGGACCATCCCGTCTGCCGGCGACTGCCTCGCGGGGTGGGCAGCCCAAGCTTCTCGAAGAGCACGGCGCTCAACTGCGCCGGCGAGTTGACGTTGAAGTCTTCCCCCGCGTCCCGGTGGATTGCCTCTTCCAGCCCGGCGATCTTCGCGGCGAACTCCTCGCTCAGCGCGGCAAGCTCGTCCGTGTCCACCCTCACGCCCGTCCACTCCATCATCGCCAGGACGGGCACCAGCGGCAGTTCGAGCCGCACGAACAAGTCCCACAGCCCCTCGGTTTTCAGCTTCTCGGTCAGCAGGTCGCAGAGCTGGAGCGCCACGTCCGCGTCCTCGCAGGCGTAGCCGGAGACCTTCTCCAGCGGGACCGTGTCCATGGTGCGCTGCGTCTTGCCCTTGCCGATGAGCTCCTCGATCCCGACGGGCCGGTAGTCGAGGTGGCGCTGCGCCAGGGCGTTCAGGTTGTGCGAGCGGTCCGACGGATGGAGCACGTAAGAGGCGACCATGGAGTCGCACTCCAGGCCGCGCAGTTCCACGCCGTGGGTCTTCAGCACGGCGATGTCGTACTTGAGGTTCTGGCCGAGCTTCCCGGGCCTGTCCGCCTCCAACACGGGCCGCAGGATGTCCAGGCTCTCCTGGAGCGGGCAGACTCGGGCGCCTTCCGGGCCGCCGGTGGCGACGTAAACGCCCTGGTCCGCACGCCAGCTGAACGCGAATCCGACGATCCGGGCCCGGCGTGGCTCGAGGCTGGTCGTCTCCAGGTCCACGGAGACCCTCTCCTGCCGGCCCAGCTCCTCCGCCAGTTGCCGCAGGCTGGGCAGGTCCGTCACGGTGGCGTAATCCTTCCGGGCCAGGTCCAGTGTCCGAATCTCGGCTTCGTGCTCGAACAGCACGGCCTGCGCCGGGCCCGTCCCGGGGGCTGGTCCCGAGGGGCGGAGCGGCGCCTCCCGCCGCAGTGAATGGAAGCCGACCGCCCTGTAGAAGCGGTCCACCTCGGCGGGCTCCGCGTCGCCCTCGCGGCACTGCTCCCAGTCCAGTTCCACGGGCAGGTCGCGGCTGAGCGTGACCAGCTCACGGGCCATTTCGGCGTCCTGGCGGTGCTGTGCCAGCCGCTCGCGCAGCTTGTCGCTGGCGACCTGGTCAAGGTTCTCGTAGAGTCGTTCCACGCTGCCGAACTGCCGGATGAGCTTCACGGCAGTCTTGGGGCCGACGCCGGGCACGCCCGGGATGTTATCGGTGCTGTCCCCGGCCAGGGCCATCATCTCGACGACCTGCCACGGCTCGATGCCTTTCAGTTCCTTGAGCCGGTCGGGATCGAGCAGGACCTCGCGGTCCTTGTGGACGTGAAGGACCTTCACGTGCTCGTCAACGAGCTGCTCGGCGTCCTTGTCGGTGGTGACGATAACGGCGTCTATCCCCCTGGCGTTGGCCTGTGTGGCGATGGTCGCCAGCACGTCGTCGGCCTCCTGTCCCGCTACGAGCAGCCTTGGCACCCCGAGCGCGTCCAGCATCTGGTCAATCAGGGGCAGCTGGCGCTCCAGTGGTTCCGGCATGGGGGCGCGGTTGGCCTTGTAGTCCTCGTATGCCTGGCGGCGAACCGACTCTCCCGGGCCGTCGAACGCCACGACCAGGTAGTCGGGCCTGTACTGGTCACGCAGCTTCTCGATCATGCGGGCGAAGCCGTAAACGGCGTTGACGGGCTCTCCGTCGGGCCCCGTCAGTCCTTTAATGGCGTAGAAGAACTGGTAGATGTGCGCGTACGCGTCGATTGCGAACAGTCTTTCGGGCATGGAAGTGGCCGACCCAGAGCCAACTGCTCAGTCCGGATGCACCGCTGGCCGGGCGGTCGTCCGGTTCCCGCGCGTGCGGGTCGGCGGTTGCCCCACCGCCTTCACAGTTCCATGCATGTCATGAGCCGCCGGCGCGCCTGAATCTCTGCCGCGCGGCGTGGGACTGTGCATGGCGATCCCGCAGCAGTCACGGCTATAGACCCCGATTTCAGACAGGCGACCTGAGGCGCTGCTGCAAGCCCCGTCGTGACTTCGGCAAGGCTGTGTGCGCCGACGGGCTGCGTCGGCCTGCAACGGCTATTCTGGCCTTTGAATCGCCTGCTTCGGCCCCCGTCCGCTCGGTATTCTCGCTCGGCCTCGGGCCGAGGGAGCGGGTTCTGCAACAGCGCTGGAGGCCTTGCGGGCTAAGATCTCGTCAAGGAAACTGCCGGGTGTTTGGACTGAACGGGGTGGTCAACGCAAGCAGTCGCAATACGAAGCCGGCTGTCTTGAATGTCTCTCGCAGTGACAGGTATAGCGTACCGTTTCGCGGGGGCGGTGTCAAGCGCAATCGGGCGGCCCCGCGCTCAGCCGGCCGGGACGGAAAAAACGCACGGCGCCTGGTGGCGCCGTGCGCGGTGTGCTCGTTGGCTTCTGCCGCTTACTCCTGTTGGTCTTCTTTCTTCTCCTGCTGTTTCTGCTGTAACAGTTTCAGCTTCTCTTCGTAGGCCCTCTTGGCGGCCTCACCGGCAAACTTGCCCAGCCCGCTCCAGTCGACCTCGTCCGGCGAAGGCGGGCCGGAGCGAAGGCGTTCGGCGCGGGTCCTGGCTCCGCCAATCAGCGGAAGGTCCAGCGTGACCTGCTTGATCAGCGGGTCATCGAGGGCGAAGGTCCCCATCTCGCCCCTCTGGAACAGGGCCATCGTGAGCCTGACGATCTGAATCCTCAGCTTCTGGCCTTCCGTGAGGGTGCCGGCCTGGTAGCTGGCGAGCAGCTCTTCCAGCCCGCTCCTGGCCCCCTCAACGGCGTTGCGGACGCGGGCGACCAACTCGTCGAGGACCGGCCCCATCTCCCGCTCGAACTCCTTCTCCATTACCTCGCTGACGGCGCTCCAGTCGGTGCTCGTCAGGTCGGACCAGTCGGCCTGGTGGTCTTCGAGGACGACGGCGACGACCTCTTCCATCTGGGCCATCAAGTCGTCCAGCGCCGCATTGGCCTTGTCCTTGACCATCTCGATCAGCCTCTCCTGCCCTTTGGGCAGGTACTCTTCTGTAAGGCGGGTTACGCCCTCGTCAAACAGCTCCGGCGCGCGGGTCTGGAGTTCCTCGGTCCACTTCTTGCGCCATTCCGGCAACTGCTCGACGAACTGCTCCAGCCTGGGCTTCAGGTGCGTTGCCAGCAGGTCCGGCGCTTCGGCACGGAGCTTCTGGATCGCCCAGTAGGGCAGCCGTCCGGTGGTGATTCCGGGCACATCTCGCTTGGCGAGGATGTTGTCCACGCCCTGGAATGCCAGTTGGACGACGGTTGCGGGTTCGAGCCTTGTCCTGAGCATGTTGTAGAGCACGCCCAGGTACGTGGCAATGACGGCGAGTATGATCAGAAAGAACGCCGCAGTCATCTTCCACGCTTTGGAAGCGCTGCGGGCCAGTCCTTGCGCTTCAGCGGCCAGTGCTGCTACTTCCTCAGCGAATTCCGGGGGAACTCCGGCACCGGGCGTTTCGGACTCGGGAGTCACGTCCATATCGGCCATCAGTCTCCCTCCCTTGTGTCTCTGCTGTTTGCCAATCGGTTCTCAGTCAACTCGTTGTGCCTTTGGCGTTGCACGAGCATCGTGGTCACGCTTACTCCCCAGCCCCGGGTATGCGCCAGCCGGCCTCGAACTTGTAAGTCGGCAGTTGCTCCTTCATCAGCGCCAGCAGCACCTTGACGGACTGGTCCACGATCTGCTCCTCGGTCTTGTCGTCCGGCAGCGGGGGGAACTGCTCTATCAGGGCCAGAATCTCCTCGAAATCCTGCTTTCCTTCTCCCCACCGCTTTTCCAGCACGTTGAACAGCGCCAGGTGGTTGGCTTCGATGATCTTGCTGACGACCAACCGGAGGTCATCTTCGGACAGTTGCGCCTGCTCGGCGATCATCGTCTCGTGCTCGCGTATCATGCCCGTAAGCCGGTCCTCCAGGAGCTCCCTCAGCTCTGTCCGGAGTTCGGCCAGGACATCTTGCGCCGCCATCTGGAGGGCGCCCGTCAGCTGCGGAGCGACCCGGTTGAACTGCTCGCGCGCGATGGGCTGCACGTCCTCCGCGAACGCGTTCAGCTCGTTGGAGATGGTCTCCTGGAGCCCCATTTCCTCGATCAGTTTCAGCAACTCCTCGCGGAAGGTCGGCCCGGTTTCCTTGAAGACCATCTGCAGGTTCTGGCCGATCTGCAACTGCTCGAACTGCTGCTCGAACTGCGTTTTCAGGTCTTCAGACTGCGCCAGGGATAGCGCTAGGCTCCAGTAGGCCCACAGGTAAAGCAACACGATGACCAGCCCGACCACGACGCCCAGCAGTCTGACGAGGCTCGCCTTGCGCGACGATGCGCGAATCGTGTGCAGCGATTCCCGCGCCTCCGCGAGCTCGTCCTGTAGTTCACTGACACTCATCTCTCATTCCCCTCAAACTCTCATGCTCAAAGAACTTGGCCAACTCTCCGTCTGCTCAGCCCTCTGAAATAGGTCTATCACCTCCTCCCACGGGACACTGCAAAGAGCATCCGAGAATCGGTGTGTCAATGGCTGACCAACACACCTGCTCGACTGAATAAAAGGACGGATGATGGCGGGAGAATACTAATCCATTGCCCTCCGGTTGTCAACCCTATTTTTCGGTGCTCGACGTGCCCACCCCCGTGCCGCCACGCCCTACAGAAGGGAGATCGGGTCCACGTCCACCACGGCCTTCACTCCGGCGGGCCCGCCCAGCAGCGGCGCCGCGCGTCGCAGCAGGTCCTGAACCGAACGGGCGTCCGGGCACTTCAGCAGCAGGTGCTGACGGTGTCGCCCCCGGATGCGGGCGACCGGCGCCGGGGCAGGCCCGAGCACCTGCGAGCCGTTCTCCAGTTCCTCGCCGAGCCTCCGCAGCGCGACCGCCAGCGCGCGCGCGTGTTGCTCGACCCTTGTCAGGTCGCGCCCCCGGCACACGATCCGCGCCAGCCGTCCGAACGGCGGATAGCCGTACCTGCGCCGATGGGGCAGCTCGTGCCGGGCGAACGCCGCGTAGTCGTGCCCGGCGGCGGCCCGGATGCTCGGTTCCTGAGGCATGAAGGTCTGTATGACGACCCGGCCGCCGGCCGGTCCCCGGCCGGTGCGCCCTGCGACCTGCGCCAGCAACTGGAACGTCCGCTCCCGAGAGCGGAAGTCCGGCAGGTGCAGCGCCACGTCGGCATTGACGACCCCCACGGTGGTCACGTTCGGGAAGTCCAGGCCCTTGGCCACCATCTGGGTCCCGATCAGGATGTCGGCCCGACCGCTGCGGAACGCTTCCAGCTTCTCCTCGTGGGCCCGGCGCGCCTTCGTGGTATCGCTGTCCATGCGGATGGCCGCGTGTGCCGGGAAAAGCTGGTCCACGGCCTCCGCCACCCGCTCCGTGCCGGTGCCGCCGAAGCGGATGCCTTCCAGCCCGCACTCGGGGCATGAGGTGGGCGGGCGCTGCTGGTGGCCGCAGTAGTGGCACTCGGCGACGCGCGTCTTGCGGTGGAAGTTGAGCGTGATGTCACAGCGGGGGCACTTCAGCACCCAGCCGCAGCGGGCGCAGTGCACGAACGGCGAGAACCCCCTGCGGTTGATGAAGAGCAGCGCCTGCTGGCCCTGTGCCAGGCTGTCGCGAATGCACCCCTCGAGGCGCCGGCTGATGACGCGCAGCCGGCCTCGTCCGGCCCATTCATCGCGCATGTCCACTATCTCGACCGGCGGCAGGGGGTGGCCGCCGATGCGCCGCGTCAGCCGAGCCGCCGTGTACCGGCCCGTCTGGCTGTTGTGGTAACTCTCCAGCGAGGGCGTCGCGGAGCCCAGCACCACCAGGGCGTCGTCGTAGCGGGCGCGCATGATCCCCACGTCCCGGGCGTGGTAGCGCGGCGTCGTGTCCTGCTTGAAGCTGTTCTCGTGCTCCTCGTCGATGACAAGCAGCCCGAGCGTGGGCAGCGGGGCGAAGATGGCCGACCGGGCCCCCACCACCACGTCGGCCTCCCCGCGACGGATCAGCTCCCACTGCTGGCGCCTTTCCGCCTCGGTCAGGCGGCTGTGGAGCACCGCCAGACGGCGGAACCGACTCCCGAAGGCGCGCACCGTCTGGGGCGTCAGGCTGATCTCCGGCACCAGCACGATCGCCTGTTTCCCGGCAGCGACGACGTCGGCGATGGCGTGCAGGTACACCTCGGTCTTGCCGCTCGACGTTATGCCGTGCAGCAGCACGACGCCGAAGTGCCCCTGCTTCAGGCGGTCGGTTATGTGGCTGTGTGCCTCCCGCTGCTCCGGCGTCAGGACAAACGGCTCCTGCGGCTCCATCTCGACGCTGCTGAGCGGGTCGGCCCGTTCCACCGTGCGCAGGGCGAGGTGGATCATGTCCCGCCGCTCCAGCGCCTTTGCCGAGGAGCGCGACGCGCCCGCCGACCGGAGGACGTCCACCAGCGGGCCTTCCCCCCCCGAGGCGGCCAGCGCGCGCAGTATCTTGCTCTGTGCGGGGCTCCTGTCGAACACGTCGTCGGCGGTCTGCTCCGCCTGCTCGATCGGCATCGCGAGGCGCGCGAACTGGATCTTGCGCGCCCTGCGCCCGCCGCGCACCGCAGCCGGCAGGATCGCGCTGAGGGCCTCCCCCAGGGAGCACTGGTAGTAGTCCGCCATCCACCGCCCGAGCCGGAGCATGACGTCGGTGAACAGGGGCGTCTTGTCCAGGCATTTCAGGACGGGTTTCAGGCGGCTCACCGGCAGGTCCGAGTCCGCCCGGAGCCCGACGCAGTAGCCGAGGATGCCGGGGCGGTTGCGGAAGGGGACGCGCACCCTGCTGCCCACGCTGATCAGGCCGCGCAACTGCTCGGGGACCAGGTAATCGAAGGTCTTGTCCACCGACAGATTCAGCGCCACGACTGCGACTCTCTGCGCGTCTCGGTCGGTCTTCGCATCCGTGGTCATGGGCGTTGGCTGCCGGACATGGGCGTGTTCACCGCCCGGCCATTCTCGTGTCGGGCGTCCGCGCTGTCAACCGATGGCGTCCCGTCGGGGCTCCGGGCACCCCGCGTCCCTGGCCGCTTCCCGGCGTTGACGGACGGCTTATTGTCCAGAGGAGTTGACAAACGCTCGTGTTCCGTATAACTTTATACGCGGTGGAGTCGGAAGAAACGGAGACGGTGCGCCCGGCGCGGGCTGGTTTCGGGTGCCGCAGCGGGTGGGCCGGCGGGTCTGCTGCATGGGAGAGACAATATGGCCGCCATGAGACGCCGTTCTGGTTCCGGGATCATCGTCGTGTTGGTGATCTTCGTGGTTCTTGCCTTCGCCGGCATCGGTAGCGCCGTCTGGCTCTATCGGGAGCTTGCGCAGGTCAAACAGGTGATGCTGGTTACTCAGGACGCTGTCGCGTCGAGCATTCAGCCGGTCTTCGACGACAACATGTGGGCTCTGTCCAAACAGGACCCCAGCGAACTCGGCGTCGTTTACACTGTGGACAGCTTCCGCGAGGTCGCCGCGAAGCTGGAGGTGGCTGCCGAGTACGAGGGCCCCTTCATGGACCTCATTGGCTGGGACAGCCTGAACGGCATGAGGAATGCTCTGGAGATGTCTCCGGCCCAGCAAGAAGTCGAGGCGAAGGGAGAGACGAAGTTTGCGGAGGTGAGCGGCTTGCTCGCGTTCTACGAACGCGTTTACCAGTCCCTGCGCCAGGAGAACGAAAACCTGAGGACCGGCAACGCCGACCTCTCCGGCCGCCTGGCTGCGGCCCAGGACAATGTGGTTGCGACCGAGAAGAGGCTCAACGAGAGACTGAGCCAGGAGACGGCCAACTTCAAGAGCAAGCTGGACGAGTTGCGCATCGGCTACAATGACATCTCCACCAAGCTGGATGATCTGGGCAAAGTGGCCCTGGACTGGGAGCAGAAGTACCAGGGAGAGGTGCAACTGCGCAAGCAGGAGCAAGACAAGTACAGCCGGGGCATCGCCGCGTGGGAGAAGCGTTACAACGCCGCCGTCGCGCCCCCGCCCAAAGAGGAACAGCTCGTGGCCGACGGCAAAGTCATGACCCTGGACGTGAAGAACGGCTTCGTCTATGTGGAGGGCGGCAAGGACAAGGGCTTCAAGGAAGACGCCCAGTACGTCGTCTTCGCCCGGATGCCGGGCGGGGAACTGCGCAAGAAGGGGGCCATTCTGATCGGCAAGGTCGACGATAACGTGTCCCGAGCTACGGTCGCCGAAGAGGTGGAAGGTGTGGTCATGATCGCCGGCGACCTCTTCGTCTCCGCCGAGCGCTGGCAGCGGTTCCAGGAGGAGTGACCCGGCGGCCCTGGAGCACGGGATTCGGTTGCCTTGCCGGGTCTCTCCCTGTCGTCTGCCCGACGCCGTTCTCCGTCCGTTTCTGTTTCCCGGTGGTGTAATTGGTAACACAGCAGGTTTTGGTCCTGCCATTCCTGGTTCGACTCCAGGCCGGGAAGCCAGCCTACCTCCGCACGGCGCCCTGCGCATTTGCACCTTTGCCTACCTTCGGCTAACCTGTTGCCTTTCCTTGTCCGGCCGCCCGCGACGGCGCAAGGTGGAGGGTCAAAGGCCTTATGGCTCGACAGGAAACGCTGGCCCCACACCCCCGGCTGTATGCCTCGCGCGCCCAGATCGAGGGGCTGCGCCGTCGGCCGCGATTGAAGTTCCTCCAGGATGCCGCGCGACAGGTCGCCTCGAGGGCGGACCAGTATGCCAAGGCCGGCCCCTCCGTCCCCCTGCCCGGCGGGCACAATCAGCACCTGCGCCGGGCCTTCGCCGTCCATGTCCGCGTCGTGGCCTTGCTCGTGCAATGGCTTCGCAGCGGCGAGGAGAGGTATCGCGGTGCGGTCCTGGACATGGTGCGGGAGATGGCCGGCTGGGAGCACTGGTCGTGGATGGCCTGGCGGGACAACGACCCGCGGCCGGAGGCCGTCTTCGACCTGAGTTACGGCGCCAATAGCTTTACGCTGGCCGTGGCCTTCGACTGGATGTTCGGCTCCCTGTCCGAGGGCGAGCGCGAGCTGTTCCGCCGGACGGCCCGCGAGCGCGCGCTGCGGCCTTTCCTCTTCCACGTCGAGAATGAGCAGTGGCCGCACTGGTTCGCGCAGGAACACTCGAACTGGAACGGCGTCTGCGCCGGCGGGGCCGGGCTGCTCGCGCTGGCAATGCACGACGAACTGCCCGAAGCGCGCGAGGCCCTGCCGCTGGTCGAGAGCTCCCTCGATCCCTTCATGCGGTGCCTGGAGGAGACCGACGGCGGCTGGACCGAAGGCATCGGCTACTGGAACTTCGGCATGAGGTACGCGCTCTCGTACCTGCTCAGCCACGAGCGGACCATGGGGCGGCGCCACCCCCTGCTGCGGCTGCCGTCCACGAAGCGCAGCCTCGCGTTCCCGCTCGACTTCTGCCCGAACGGCGTGCCGTGCAGCTTCGGCGACTCGAACCATTGGGTCCCCGTGCCGATCCATCACGCCGCCGCCGCGCGACTGAACCGGCCCGACGTGCAATACGCGCTGGACCTGCACCTGCGGCAGGGAGGCGTCGTGGAAGGGCAGTGGTCCACCTCGGCGGAATGGCTGCTCCTGCACTCGGGCAGGGCCGCGCCGAAGCCCCGCCGTGAGCGCGGAGTGGTCAAAATGTATCGCGGCATGGACTGGGGGATCATCGCGGACAGGATGCCCGCCCCGCGCGTCTGCCTCGCCGTCCGGGGCGGCACGACGAAGGTCTTTCACGGGCACCGGGACCTGCTCAGCTACCACTGCGTCGTCGGCGATGAGGCCCTCATCAGCAGCATCGGCGTGGACGAGTACCTGGACACCACGTTCAGCCCGCGCCGCAACGAGCTCTTCGAGACCGGGCCGCTCTCCAAGAACGTCATCCTTATCAACGGCGTCGGCATCGCGGAGGGCTCCAGCGTTGCCTCGGAGGTGCTGCGCTGCGACGGGGTCGTC